>Ga0075431_100000111_pt1 | contig 52069 bp, 50 predicted proteins | sample RhiMetdeltSRZDD5_FD_75297 | JGI IMG/M metagenome (GOLD analysis project Ga0075431, IMG submission 75297) | Populus rhizosphere microbial communities from Tennessee, USA - Rhizosphere MetaG P. deltoides SRZDD5 | ecosystem: Host-associated > Plants > Roots > Rhizosphere > Soil | place: USA... | reverse complement strand
CTCGAGAAGCTCTGCCATCGGGACGTGAATTGCCGCAGCCGGCCGGACTGAGAGGGAACCATGCGAGTGCTCGCCATCCTGGCCGCGATCGTCACGGCCGCGCTGCTGTCCGGCTGCGGCGGGAACCCGATGCCGATCAACTTGAACCTGAAGGGTAGCGACTACTGCGATATCGCCCGCCCGGTACGGTGGCACCAGAAGGACACGAAGGACACCATCACGCAGGTGCGGCGCGAGAACGCCAAGCACGCGCGTGTCTGTGCGCAGAAGCGCAAGAAGTGAGGGCACCAGGTGGTGAGCCTTCCGAGAGGTCCCGATCCCGACTGGCGCGTGCTCGCCGTCTTCGCGATCGGCGCCGTCGTCGGCTTCATCCTGGGGGCGCTGTTCGTGTGATGCCGGTCCTGGTGCCCATCGTCGTCGTTCTGCTGCTCACCGGCGGCTGCAGCTGGACGTTCCAGCAGGACACGCTGTGTCAGCTGCCGCGGCCGCGGGCGCACTCGCAGGACACCAAGGTGACGCAGGACGGCCAGGCCAAGGCCGCCGCGCTGTGGGATCGCCGGTGCACTCTCATGGGGATGTGGCGATGACGATTGACGAAGCCTTTGCCAAGGCTCGCGACAGGGCAGCGCATGCGCTCGCCGGCACGTGCCCGGATGGGAAGAGATGCCCGCCGAAGATCGACGACGTGTTGGCCGATCTACTCTGGGAAATCACGGGCGACGAACGCTATTCGCCGAAAAGGCGCGGCGGCGGCGGGGGATGCTGACGGGGATGTGGCGATGAGGGGCACGGCTGCAGCTCTCACCCTGGCGACCTGGTTGGTGCTGGCGCGCCCGTGCCCGGCGCCGCCGCCGCCGTGGGCGGACTCGCATCCGGGCTGGATGTCGGCACTCTTGCGGGGGATCGGCGATGCAGACACGGTTGCATAGCTCAACGCAGCGCGGCGCGTTCTGGTGGCCGCTGGCTGCCATCTCGCCGTCCCGGCTGTCCGGTGCCGGCAAAGCCCGAGGTGCCGCTGTAGCGTCTTCTGCGGCAGCCCTGGCAGCATTTCTCATGGTAACCCCTGCCGCCGCCAAGACCGAGCACCCGGACCACCCCTTCATTGACGAAGCGTTGCACCTGCAGCGACTCGAGTCCTGGCGCTTCCCGCGCGTCGTTCGTCTTGTCCGGCCCGTCAAGTCGGTCCGGCGGGACGATGACGACGATGACGACGACGAAGAGTACGCCGCGCCGGCGACCCGCGCGCAGACCCCTCGGCACGACGCCGGCTATGATGTCGGGGCGCTGCGGGGGATGCTATGGGCCGGCGCCGGTGGCATGGTGCTGCTCGTCGGATTCGGGCTGGGACGATGCGCAAGGGGGCGGGGATGACGACTGCCGATCATGGCGCCAGGCTGTCCCGGGCCGAAGCCGAGATAGCGGCGCTGCGCGAGGGACAAGAGGTCATCTTCAAGAAGCTGGACTCGCAGGGCAGCAAGATGGATGCCGTGATCGCGGCCGTGCACGAGCTGCGGGGGACCACGGGGCCGTCGTGGGGCAGCATCATGACGGCCATCCGTGACGCCGCCGTGGTGTTCTCTCTTGTCGTCGGCGGCATCCTCTATCTCGCCAACGCCACCATACGTGCCGGCAGCTCTGATCTGGAAACCAGGCTGGCGCGGCTCGAGGTCATCATCGGGCTCGCCACGGCCAACGCGAAGCGTGGTGGCGGGGTTTCATGGGTACCAGAGGCAGGTATCGGTGAGCTACGCTAAGATGCCGCCCGTCGCTGCGCAGCTATTGCCTCTCGAATGGGGTCCCAAGGCTGACTCACATTCTCCGTGCTGCTCAGACGCCATGGCGTGGCACTTGCTCGGCGCTGAGCGAGGTCGACAAGATTGGCGGCTGTGGCCGGCGTACCGTGTTCGGTAAGGATCTTTTTGCGTTAAGGTTAAAGCGGCGGCGTGGTTTTCCGGTTTTGGGGCCGTCAGCGGCTTTCACGGAACCTCGGCAGCAGCGTGGCTCCGGTAGGTGAGGTGTAGTAATCTCTGTATCATGCCGCAAACGAGACGAATTCGGCGCTGAGAGCGGGGGGTACAGCTGAATACGACCGAAGCTATCAACAAGACGCAAACCGATGCTTCGGATAGCGTCAGCAGATTGTTCCAGAAAGCGATCGAGGAACTTCCTGCCGCAGTCTATATGACGGATTCTGAGGGGCGACTCACCTTCTACAACGAGGCTGCCGCTGAGCTTTGGGGCTGTAGCCCTGAGTTGGGGGAGAGCAAATTCTGCGGTTCCTGGAAGCTCTATTGGCCGGATGGCACGCCGCTGCCGCACGACGAGTGCCCGATGGCGCTGGCGCTGCACCAGCGGCGACAGATCCGTGGCATGGAGGCGGTAGCCGAGCGCCCCGACGGTACGCGGATTCCTTTCATTCCCTATCCGACACCGCTGTTCGATGCATCCGGGAGATTGACCGGTGCCGTCAACTTGCTCGTCGACATCAGCGAGCGCGAGCAGGCACAGCGCGATAAGCAACGGCTTGCCGCCATCGTCGACTCCTCCGACGATGCCATCGTCAGCAGGGACCTCAATGGCATCGTCACAAGCTGGAACCCCGGCGCGGAGCGGCTGTATGGCTACTCCGCAGAGGAGATGATCGGCAAACCCATCGCGCTGCTCATCCCGCCTCACCTTCAGCAAGAGGAACCGGAAATTCTTGCTCAGATTGCCGGGGGCGAACGGATGGATCATTTTGAGACGACTCGCGTGCGCAAGGACGGCCAGTTGGTGCGGATCTCTCTCTCCGTCTCTCCGATCAGGAACCAGCACGGAAGGGTGATAGGCGCATCGAAGATTGCGCGCGACATTACAGAGCGCAAAAAGACAGAGCGGGCATTGACCGAACGCAACTTGCAGCTTGGCCTCGCTGGCAAGTTCGCCCTGGTCGGGACGTATACCTACGACGTTAGAACGGAAAGGTATGAGGTTTCGCCCGGATATCCAGCCGTCCACGGCTTACCCGAGGGGACTGAGGAGACCACGCGCGCCGAATGGCGAGCCAGAGTACACCCGAGTGATCTGTCTGCCGTGGAGGCGGGCTTCGAGCAGGCCATGACCGAGCGGCGGCGCGAATACCATTGCGAGTATCGTTTTTTCCGCCCTGATGGCGAAGTTCGGTGGATCGATTCACGCAACTTCATATTCTATGGCAACGATGGATCGGCGCCACGCCTCGTTGGCGCGAACATCGACATCACGCAGCACAAGGCGACGGAAGCTGCGCTGAAGGAGCACAGCGCAAGCTTGGCGGATGCTTTGGCGGCCGGCAGGGTAGTGGCATTCGAATGGGATGCCGTCAGACGTCAATCGCGGCGCAGCGACAACGCCGCCAGCATTTTTGGAGATGATGAGGACGGGTCGGCCGGTCCGCTACGCAACGATTTCCTCAGACGCGTCCACCCCGACGATCGTGAGGTCTTTAGGTCCAAGATACGCGATCTGAGCCCCGGCAACCCTTCGTATGTTCTTAACTTTCGCTTCTGCTGTCGGGATGGACGCCAAGTCTGGCTCGAAGAGACGGCGAAGGGCGAGTTCGACGGCACGGGCAGGCTCTTGCGCATCACGGGCCTGACGCGAGATGTCACCGAGCGCAGGGAGGCCGAGTTGGCGCTGGACGACCGTATCGTGCAGCTCGCGCTCGCAGGTAAGGCGGTTCTCGTTGGCACCTACGCCTATGACGCCGACACAGAGATCATGCAGATTTCCGATGGATATGCGGCCATCCACGGCCTTCCTGAGGGGACTATCGAGATAGCACGCAGCACATGCCTGAGGGACGTGCATCCTGACGACATAGGGTGGGTGGAACAGGCCCGCCGCGAGGCGTTCCGTGCGTGCCGGCGCGAGTATAACGTAGAGTATCGTGTCATTCGCGCAGATGGCGATGTGCGCTGGGTCGAAACACGCTGCTCGATTACCTACCATAGCGAAGCACGCCCGAACCGAGTGCTCGGCGTCAGTATTGACATAACCCAGCGGAAGCTAGCGGAGGAACAGCAAGGCAAACTGGTTGCCGAACTCGACCATCGCGTGAAGAACGTGCTCGCGACCGTCCAGGCCGTCGCCAGTCATACAATGCAAACGAGTAGCTCGATGGAGCACTTCGTTGCCGCGCTCGACGGTCGCATTCGATCGATGGGTTCAACGCATGAGCTTCTGAGCCACCGGCGATGGCTCGGTATACCGCTGGCGGAACTCGTGGAACGGGAACTGGCACCTTACACGACAGGCTCCAACACGGAATTTGACGGCCCTGAAGTGATGCTGAGGGCAGAGGCTGCCCAGACAATGGCCACGGTGCTGCACGAGCTAGCCACCAACGCTGCAAAGTACGGTGCCCTTTCTATGCCGTCGGGGCGGGTGTCGATCACGTGGCGCTTACCCCTCAACGGGAGCGCGAGTGACCGGTTGGTTCTTACATGGGAAGAGACCGGCGGACCCTTGGTCGTACCTCCGAGCAAATCCAACTACGGCATGCACGTAGTTCGAGAACTCATTCCTTATGAGCTTGGCGGGACAGTTGACCACGTGCTTGCTCCCGAGGGAGCCAGATGCCGCATGGAAATTCCTCTCGCCCAGCTTCGTGGTCGCAGCCCGCAGACCAATAGCGCTGCAGGATTCGACGCCGGCTTGCTCTCACATTGGGCAGGCAGTGGCCGCAAGGCATTGCGCCAGGCCGACGACAGTGGGCAGGACCTAGAGTGAGGGCGTCGAAATGGACCAAAATATCCAGGCCATGCAACGTTGGCCGCAGTGGTGGCGCATGGCAGCAACCGCGGCGGCGGTCATCATAGCATACCTGGTTCAATCGCCGCTGGATCACCAGGTCCCGGGCGAGCCCTTTCTTCTGTTCTCCTTGGTTGTCATGACCGCCACACTGACCTTTGGGTCAGCGGCAGGATTCGTTGGCGTTGGGCTGAGTACGGTCCTGTCTGCTACTTTCTTCGAGCCGCACGGTTCCTTCTTATCGCTCGTTCATGCGGTTGATCTCATCAAAATCGAACTCTACGCGATACTAGCTGGCGGTTGCGTCGTCGCATTCTCGCTTCTACGCAAAAGGCTGATTGCGCTCAGCGAAGCCAACGCGACCCTCGCACGATTGGACGAGAGCAAGTCGCTCCTCCTTAGAGAAACAGCGCATGGCGTGGCAAACAATTTTGCGACGGTTGCGGCTCTGCTCAGCATGAAGTCGAACTCGGTCGGGGACGCCAAAGCGAAGCGGAGCCTGGATGAGGCGGTTGAGCAGGTCAAGGTCATGGCCCGCGTGCATCGACGCCTTCGAGCGCGTGATCAAGACGTATCGTTGGACAGCTCGGCCTATATCCGCGAGCTGTGTCACGATCTCGAAGAGATGGCGCTCGGCCGGCCAATCGTGATCGAGTGCGATGCCGACAGCCGCCCGCTATGCATGCACCAGGCCGTGTTGTTGGGACTGATCCTCAATGAGCTCGTGACCAATGCGATCAAGCACGCGTTTCCTGGCGGTCGCGCCGGTCGCATCCGGGTGCGAGCTGAGGTGCTCGATACCCAACTGCGTCTATTGGTCGAGGACGACGGTGTTGGTTTCGATCTCTCCGCTCGGAACGGTGTCAACATAGGTCAAGGGCAGGCATTGGTGCTCGGCCTCACCCGTGAGCTTGATGGGCACCTCGAAGTTCAGTCGACAGCGAGCGGGACCTCTTTTCGCATGGCCTTTCAGCACACGCTCCCCGCAGCCAGTGTGCGGGGTCAGAGCGCAACTCCTAGTCACGAGCTCCGTCTCTCTGAGGACGGTTCCAATGGTAGGGCGTCACAAACGCACCACTGACCTCAACCCGGCGACGTGGCCATTCCCCGCCAGCGGATGGGTCTTTGTGCTATTCTGGCTGGCGGTGATATTGCTGGCGGCAGCCGAGTTGTTGTTCGCCTAACGACTTGCACACGCCCACCCAGAACTTCGTATGGTTCGCCGCCGCCAAGGATGGGGGGCCGCGCCCGGCCTCGTTTCCCTCGCGACCCGCCACCGCTCCGGCCTCATGGGTACCAGAGGCAAGGTATCGGTGAGCGAGGTCAAGACACCGCCGGTCACCGCAACTCGGGTCGACGACATCGAGGACGTCAAGGCCGTGCCTGGCGCCTTCGAGTATTACACCTCTCGCGAGAGCGGTGGCGCGCCAGCCGGCATCATCTACAGTTGCCCCTGTGGGTGCGGGCGTTCAGGGGCTCTCGCGTTCCGGCCGGCGCCGTCGCCATCATGGCATTGGGACGGGAACAGGGACAAGCCGACACTGCGGCCGAGCGTCCACCACGTCGGGCACTGGCACGGCTGGCTTCGCAACGGGGTGTGGGAGTCGTGCTAGGCGCTCGGGTGGGGCACTACAGCGTTGCCAAATCCTGAGCAAAATCCTACTGAAGGTCGCGGTTGGGGACTCTACTCGTAACCGCGGCTTCTCAGCCGCTACCGGGATTTGGTGCGTACCATGTCTTGGCCATTGCCTCAGTATTCGCGCTCGCGCGTTGACCTAGCAGGCGAGCGCCTTAGCGCCAAGAAGGCTCCACTCTCACGGGAAACATTCGAAAAGGAATACCCTATCGCAGAGAACTGGCGAGTAGGTCATTCCTACCCGCTCAACGCGATCCTTGAAAGGGTCCGCCATGAGGCCGCTCGATTGCAACCGGACGCGCCGGTTGTGCGTAGGTTGAAGCGCTTCATATCAATAGTCAGAAAACTCATCTGGGAGCCGACAAGGTTTACCCAGATGCAGGATGTTGGCGGCTGCAGGGTTGTGCTGAACAACCTTACTCTTGCTGAGCAACTGACCAAGGAATTGTTGAAGACTCTGCCGCATGATCTTGTAGATGCTGATGACTACATCAAGACACCAGCCCAGTCTGGGTATCGCGGGGTTCATCTAATCTACAAGTACAGACCGGAGAGTAAGGATGCGGAAGTTTATCGGGGAATGAAGATCGAGATTCAGATTCGCACGGATCTGCAACACGCTTGGGCGACAGCTGTTGAGGTGGCCGAGACTTGCACTGGCTACGCATTGAAGGATTCCCGCGGCAGAGTGGATGAAAACTATGTGCGGTTCTTTCAACTTGTGAGTTCTGCGCTGGCCCTGAGGGAGGGAACGCCCTTGGTTCCTGGCGTGCCGGCCGATGTTGAGGAGCTGTGTGTCTTTGAGGAGATGTTAGGCGTGCGCGGAAAGTTGGCCGCGTACGGCGCGGCGACGGACGAAGGCCTTAGCTTCCCTCCAGGAGCAGAATACTACCTGCTAGACCTCGACACGAGCGGCAGCAGATCTGTAACCACCATCAAGGGCTTTACCCGAGACCAACTAGACGAAGCCAATGCGGAGTACGCTGAGGCAGACAGACAGATCCAGGAAAGCGACGAGCGGCAGGTAGTGCTGGTCTCAGCATCTTCGGTCAGCCAGTTGCGGAGCGCCTATCCGAACTACTTCCTCGATTCGCGGGCTTTCATTTCTGTCGTTGACCAGATCCTCGGCGAAGCGTGAGGCCAGTCTTCCGCTACTGCATTGATTTGGGCGGGCCCGCGCACAGAACGGCCGCGCATCCCTGTGCCAAGTCTCACCCCAAGCTTGCGCGTGCGAGGGGTCAATACGGCTCACGCCGCACCAGCACCCGCCGGCGCTGCCAATCCTTCAGCCTGAATTCTTCCACGGCGAGGTCGATCGCCTCGGCTTCGTCCTTGGCGCGGACATCGCCGAGCCGATCGGCGCGACGACCGCGCATCAGGTGCACGGTCCACCGGGGCGTGCTGCGGTCGGGTGGCTTGCTCTGACGGGGCATCGGCGGCACCATGGTGCGGCTGCCACATTGACCGGGCAGCCTGCGCGGTTGTAGAACGCACGCCGAACTGCCGACGCTATTTGGTGCTTATTGGGTGTCACTTTGGGTGTGTGTTCGCATGCTGTTCACGACACGTGCATGCATGGTGTCAGACCCGGAGAACGCCAAAAGCTATAGGAAACACAGGGTTTTGGGCGCGTAGCTCAGCGGTAGAGCACTACCTTGACATGGTAGGGGTCACAGGTTCGATCCCTGTCGCGCCCACCAGCCCCGGTTAAGGTTTCAGGTTCCAGGTATCGGGTTTCAGGCTATGAGTTTCGTGGGATCTCCTGAAACCTAGAACCTGAAACCTCGTTCCTTCCATGCAACTCGAGCTCTCCGTCGCCATCGGCGACTACGATCGCACCCGGGCCTTGATCGACGGCAGTGTCGCCATCGACGGGGTGCGCCCCGTTGTCATGACGCTCCCGCCCGAGGAGATCTTTTTCCGGGCTTTCCGCCATGCCGCGTTCGACATCTGCGAGCTGTCGCTGTCGAGCCTCACGGTGAAGACGTCCGCGGGCGACTGTCCCTACGTCGGCGTGCCGGCGTTCGTGTCCCGCGCGTTCCGCCACACCTCGATCTACGTGCGCAAGGACCGCATCCGGCGCCCGGAGGACCTCAAAGGCAGAAGGGTGGGCGTCGGCGAATACCAGCTCACTGCCAACGTGTGGGCCCGCGCGCTGCTGGCGGACGACTGCGGCGTCGCCCCTGCCGACGTGATCTGGGTGCGCGGCGGGCTCGAGGAGCCCGGCCGGCCCGAGAAGATCGAGCTCGACTTGCCGCCCGCCATCCGGCTGGAGGCCGCGCCCGCCGGCGCGACGCTGAGCGCCATGCTCGCGGCCGGCGCGATCGACGGCATCGTCTCGCCCCGCATGCCCTCCTGCCACGCGGACGGCATCTCCAACGTCGGCTGGCTGTTCGACGATCCGATGGCCGTGGCGCGCGACTACTACCGCCGCACCGGCATCTTCCCCATCATGCATCTCGTCGGCGTGCGCCGGACGCTGGCGGAGCGCCACCCGTGGCTGGCCGCGGCGGTGCTGAAGGCCTTCACCCAGGCCAAGTCCGTGGCCCAGGAGCGGCTCGCCGACACGGCGGCGACCAAGGTGACGCTGCCGTTCGTCGAGGAGCAGCTGAGCGCCGTGCGCGCGCTGATGGGCGAGGACTACTGGTCCTACGGCCTCGCCGCCAACGTGGCGACCCTGGAGGCCTTCCTGCGCCACCATCACGCCCAGGGCCTCTCCAAGCGCCTCCTCGCGCCCGCCGAGCTGTTCCACGCCTCGACCCATGAGACGGTCAAGGTGTGAGCACGCCCGCCCCGTAAACTCCCTCCGTTCCCGGTCAATCCCTTTCCAGCCTTGTTGGGCGGCCGGCCTGCTGCTAGCCTAAGCTTCAGGTAGTCCTTCAGGAATCCTCCTGGTGGACTGGTGCGCAAGAAAGAGACTGCAATGTTGGTGATAGTCGCAGACGATCAGCCCAATATGTTGACGTTCGTCAAGAGGTGGTTCGCTCGCAAATACGGCACAGATCGGACGATGAGGCTCGAGACAATCGATACCCTGGACCGCCTCGAGCCACTCGTTGCCAGATTGAATCAGCACCCGTTCCTCATATTCGTCGACCTCAACTGGCACGGCGACAAGAGCCGCGCGCTCAAGACGATAAGCCGCATCAAGAGATCCAAGGAGCGGAGGTGCTGGCCGATCCTCGTCTACAGCGAATCCACCGACGACAAGGATGTGTACGACGCCCACTACCACCACGCCAACGGCTATGTGCACAAGGGCGACAATCAGGAGGAGCAGTTCATCAACGTCGTCGAGCACTGGCGCGCGGCACAGCGACTGCCGTCTCACTAGGCAGGGAGCAGCTCAGGGTCGCAGCATATTGTCCGGAGATGTTCAGCGTGAGTCCGCCATGCCCACATCCGAGAAGACGCCCCAGGAAGTTATCGTACTCGACGATCAGAAGCACTGGCTGGAGTTCTTCCACCGTCTGAACCGATCGAAAGCGAGCAGCTTCACTTTCCGTCCTTTCAATTCCTACGAGGCTGCGCTGAATTATCTCAAGAAGACGAAGCCGAAGGGCGATGTCTTCGCCGTGTTCGTCGATGTCGAGCTCGGCTCGAGCATCGATGGATTGGATTTCGTCAAGCTGGCAAGAGAGGAGGGTCTGGACTATCCCTATATAATCTGTTCGCAATACGACATTGCGGAGTCTCGCGCCAAAGCGGAAAGGGCGTCGGAGCAATTTGCCGACGAAATCGCCTATTTCGTATCGAAGGACGATATTCATTTTGGAGCGACCGCGCAGAACGTCGACGAGATCGCCAAGACCGCGCGGCAGAACTACCTGGAACGGGTCGTCTCGAGTTTCAGGAAGTATTTCGAAGGCAACGCGACTCTCGTGAACGAATGGCGATCGACGCTCGCGCGGCTGGTCGCCGAGGTCGACACCGCCATTCTCGACTCGCGCGGTCCGGCGGCGATGGAGCCCTCGCGATCTGCAGGCACGGGATCGCTGCAGCAGCTCGGCGCGACGCTGCTCGAGGTTCGCGGGACCCTGGCAAACCTGGCCGGCACCATGCAGGTCAATCATATCCTGGCCCTTCAGGGCGCCACCGGCAGGGCGCCCGAGACCCCACGAATCGGCTGGGAGGAGGTCGACGAAGGAGCTCCGAACTATCGGCAGATTTGCGACGCCCGATCCAGCCTGCAGACCTACGTCCGGGCACGCACGACGGTCGAGGCGATGTGCGACCGCATATCGACGATATGCCGGGCCATGACCTTGGCGGACACCTCCATCGCGCTGGCCAGTGTCATCGACACCAAGGAGCGCGGCGGCAGGGTCGAGAGTGCGGTGGCGCTGGCGCGTGCGTCTGCCGACTACTTCAAGGCGAACCGGGACATCAAGCGGCAGGTTGCCTTCATGGTCGTTGCCGCCGACATGCTCGCCCGACACAAGCAGCCTCGAGCCAGCGAGGCGCTGCTCTCCGCTGCGAGAAGCGTCGCGCGAGCGAGCGGCGACGCGTCCACGCAGCTCGAATTCACCGACGAGATCGTCAATGGGTAAGGCACTGGCGCTCTTATCCAGGTTCAACAGCGTCGGGACAGGGGCGAGGCGGCTCTTGAACGAGTCGCTCGATCGGCTGCAATCGGGCTTCATGTCCGTCCGCCCGCCGGTAGACTTGGGTATTGTCACGGCCCTCGATCACGAGTTCGTAGCAGCCGAAACTTGCATGACCGTCAAGATCAGGGGCGTGGGCGGCAGGGTTGTCGAGCACGAGGCATTCGGCCGGGCCCCGGTCAAGTTCAAGGTCATCGAGTTCGAGGAACACAACGAAGTGTTCCGGGTGGTGCTCACGCAAAGCATCAAGATGGGCAACAACTCGGCCGCCATCGCGACCACTGCCATGCTCTACGAGTTTCCGGAGGTCCAGGATGTCCTGATGGTGGGCATCGCCGGCGGCATTCCATCCCCGCTGAAGAAGAACGACAGGGATTCCAGGCTGGTTCAGGATCACGTCAGGCTGGGCGACATCTTCGTATCCGAGCAGCCGGTCCTGCAGTACGACTACGTGCATCGGGGTGGACAGGAGACCACGAACCGGTCCAACCCGATCTCCATCTCGCATCGCATCCAGCTCGCCTTTCAGGCCCTGCGGCACGAGGAGCTCAGGAGACGCTATCCCTGGGAGCCCATCATCGAGCGTGCTACCGCCAGACTGGGACGGCAATGGAACAGACCGGCGGCAAAGTTCGATGCGCCGTCGCTCTACGATAGAGACGGCAATGGAAATGTCGTTCCCGTGGGACAGATTCGCCACCCGAGCCACCAGCCCCGCCGCCGGCGCGGCAAGCCGATGGTGCATTACGGCAGGATCGGCTCGGCGAACATGCTGCTGGCGGACGCAATGGAGCGGGAGCGCATCAGAGTCGAGCACGGGGTGCGGGCCGTGGAGATGGAGGGAAGCGGTCTTGCCGATGCCGCGTGGAATTTCGGCGTCGGCTATGCGGTGGTCAGAGGCATCTGCGATTATTGCGATGCCGGAAAAGACAACCGCTGGCAAATGCATGCATCGATCTGTGCCGGCGCCTACGCGCGGCAGCTCGTTACCGAGCTAATCTCGGCAAGAGGTCCGAGGCCGGTACTGCATACTCCTGACGCGCCGGCAGCAAAACGACGAAATCGGTGAACTGGCGGTTCGCGTAGTCCACGAAGATGAAGCCGCCGTGGATTGCGCAGACGAGCCGGCAAAGCGCGAGCCCAACGCCGGACCCGCCGCCGGTCGCAGCATTGGTCGACTGCTCCGTCGTGAAGTAGAGCCGGAAAATCTGGTCGCGGTCGCCCGTGGGAATGCTGCTTCCGGCGTTGAGCACATGGCACTCCAGCCAATTGCCTTCCATGCGACTGCCTTGGGGCAGCTGGGGGTATTTCGCACGGAGGGGCTGCGCCGGATGAAAGCTCGCGGTCGCCCGTACATGAAAGGATTTGGCGCGCAGCGCATATCGGACGGCATTCTCGAAGAGGTTCTGAAACAGGAGGTCGATCAAGGGCTGCGACGCCTGCACGACACGCTCGCCCTGCGGCACCAGGATTCGGTTGCCGGTCGAAAGATCGAAATTCCTGCGTACCTGCAGCGCCGCGGCGTGCATGCGCTTGGCGATATCCACCTCCCCCATCTTCATATGCTCGGGGGCCTCGGCGAGCCGGAGGATGCCGTCCAGAATCCGCATCATGCGATTGGCTTCGCTGCGGACCATGTTGGAGAACGTTACGACCTCCCGGTTTCTCGAATGCTGCAGGGAGCCGGTCGCCTCCATGCAGAGGTCGTGGATGCGGATGATGTTTGTCCTTACGTCCCGTCTCAGGAGTCCCTTGGCCTCTTCGGCAGTGATGGACGTGTTCTCCTCCTTGAAGCGCGTCCCCAGCTCCCGGTAGAACTCCAGCGTGGTGGTTCGAAGCTCCGATATCTGAAGGGAGGCGTATTTCAGTCGCTTCAAGGCCTCGGGTGCAACGCCGCGCGCGTCCTCGCGCAGCTCGGCGTCGATCTCCTTCAGCGCATTGTTGATGATGGAAAGCGGCGTACGAAAGGAGTGCCGAAGCGCAGAGCCCATCAAGCCGAGGATGTATCGCTCGACTGCTCCAATGGGTGCTTCGCGCCGGCTGCGCTTTCGGCGTGTAGTGTCGTGCATTGCATCACCTTGGAAGCTCGTGCGCAGCAGTCCGCCTACGTTGAAGGGACCGATGCGCTTGCGTATCGTATCAATGGAATGCGCCCCGGCTAAGGCACTCCCGCTCGACATTTCCGGATGGCGGCGGCGCACGAAGCGTGGATAGTGCGCATTGAGCCAATGCTTGGCTCGATCTGGCTTGGAAGCTTTGCAGGGGAGGAGGGGAGATGTCCGAAGAAGAGCGGAAGGGCGCCGGCGAACTGGAGGCCGGATGGCGGTGGTTTGAATTCCACGCGGCGCAGCGGATGAGCGCGTTCAGGTATTTTCTGACGATCTACGCCGCCGTCGGGGGAGTAGCGCTGGCCCTGCTCGAGAAGGGGTACTTTGCCTTCGGGTTGGTTGCCGCGGTCCTCACCCTCTGTATTGCCTTCCTATTCTGGTCCATGGATAAGCGCAGCCGGCAGCTGATAGAGATCGGGGAAGCGATCATCGACGCTCAATGGGGGCAGCGGTGCTATGATGCCAAGCTCAATCCGATCCGCCGCGCCGGCGCCGATATCGCGCAGGGACAGCGCTTCAAGGCCGTTTTTCGACGCCTGTTCCTTCTCGGCTGCGTCGCGGCGTTGACACTGATCGCCTGGTCGATATTTGCCCTGAGCCAGCAATACGACCTCTACGAGACCGCGGTGCGGCTTCTGGCTCGCATCCGAGCCCTCTGGCCGAGCCGCTGAGCCCCGCCGCCCGCGGTGGAGCGCGGGGCCCCGATCCGGCGCGCCTCCGTGGCGCGCCTCACTGCGCTTCCTTGGCCTTGACGCCGGAACTCTCGATGAGCTTCGACACCCGCGGCCGGTCGGCGACGAACAGCCGCCTGTGGGCCTCGGGCGTCAGCTCGCCGTCGGGGGAAGGGCAGCGACCCGAGCTGCTCGAGCTTGGCTACAACGCCCGGGTCGGAGACGGCCCGGCGCAGGGCCCCGTCCAGTGCGTCGACCACCTCCTTGGGGTCGGCCAGCACGGCCGGGGATCCGCTCGAGCCGCTTGTTGAAGGTATCGAGGCGGTGATCAATCCGGACGAGGTCCTCGCGCAGGTGTGCGAAGTCGACGCGCAAGCCGGCGACCTACCGTTCCATGGAGAACAGCCGGTCGGCCACGCCACCGAGCAGTTCAACCACCTTGTCGAGTTTCTCGTCGGTGCGGCGGAAGCGCTCGCGCACGAACGCGCGGATGTCGGTTTCGTCGGTCACGGACGAATTCTGGCACGGGTAGGCCAGAAAGGCAAAACCTGCGCCGCCAGCGTCAAAGATAGGCCGGGCGCGACCGGGACCTTGCCCTTCACCCCGACTGCGAGCGCCGAAAAAGCGACACGGAGTTATCACGCTTGCGCTCCAGCTCTCAGCTCTTTGCGTAAGCGTCCTGCTCTTTGCGGGGGCGCTCGCCTGCCTTCCTCCAGCTCCCGCTCCCTCCCGTCAGGGGCGGCGTTCGAGCCCTGGCGCGGAGTTCAGCGAGGCCAAGGGGCCATGCGCTATGAGCGGCTCGGCCGCGGCCCACAGGCGCTCGAAGGTCGAGCGGGCGGCCCGCGCCAAGTCGGCACCGTCGTCGACGAAACTTTCGTAGGCGTCGCAGGCGGCCGGATCGCGCCGCATGGAGTCGCCGGTCCAGCAGGCGCGCTCGCCCAGAACCATCTGCTCGTGTGCCTCGATCAGGCGGGGGTCGCGGGTCACGCGCACCTCGCAATCGAGGGTGGATTTCTGTGGATAGACGCACCCGCCCTCCGCGAGGAGGCGCTCGGCGAGGCGGTCGGACCTGGCGAGCAGCAGGCGCACCGGGGCGCCGGTGGCGGCGATTTCAGCTGCGAGCGCGCCGATCGCTCTCACCACCGGGCTGTCGATCGAGCGGGCGAGGACAGTAATCGTGCTCTGCTGCAAGGGGCTAGTGCCCGGGACGGCGCAGGGAAGGCTGCGCCCGATGAAGGCTGTGAGCCGCTGCTTCTTCTCGTCGCGCCGGGTTACGCTCATGCGGGATTGGGCCGGAAAGCGCATGGGACGTCCTCGAAAAGCCATCGCAGGGCGGGAGCCGAGCACCGTCGGGGCTCGCCCGAATATTTGGGCCCATTGCGGTTAAATAATGGTTCGCGCGGCGGCATGCACCGCAGAGGGCCGCAGTGTGGGTGGTGTCGAGGACCCGAGGAAAAAGTGGCCGCGCCGAGCAATCCCTGCTTTGGGCTCCGGGCGCTCGGACGCGGCCCGCAAGCGGCATGGACCTTGGTGCGGGCAAGAGCCAGCCGCCTACCTGGATGGTAATCCTGAGTACCGATGTAGGGAATTCCCCGCGGGGTTCCATCCCCGAGCCTGTTAATTTTTCCGTCACACTCGGTCGCACTGGCCCGGGCAAGGCGAACGGTCAGGCGCGGTCGGTCCCGTAGTCCGGCACGCACACGGTCTGGCCGCCCGTCAGGCGCTCGATCGCCACCGAGACGCCGTAAACCGCCTGCAGCCGCTCGGGGGTGAGCACCTCGCGGGGGGCTCCCTGCGCCAACAGCCGGCCGGCGTCGAGCAGCGCGACGCGGCTGGCGACGCTGAAGGCATGGTCCGGGTCGTGGGTGGAGAGCACGATGGCGAGCCCGCTGACGGCGAGCCTGCGGATCTCGGCGAGCACCAGGACCTGGTTGCCGAAGTCGAGGCTGGCGGTGGGCTCGTCCATGACGATTGCCGGGGCCTCCTGCGCCAGCGCCCTGGCGATCAGGGCGAGCTGGCGCTGGCCACCGGAGATGCGGGTGTACTCGGTCTCGGCGAGGCCGTCGATGCCCAGCGTCGCCAGCGCGGCGGCGGCCTTGCGCCGGTCCGTCTCCGAGGGCGAGGCGAACGGGCCCAGATGCGCGGTGCGGCCCATCACCACCATGTCGACGACGCTGAACGGGAATTGCGCCGAATGCGCCTGCGGCACGTAGGCGACCCGCTGGGCAATCGCGCTGCGCGGGAGGGAGGCGAGCGGGTCGCCGTCGAGCCGCACCTCCCCGGCCTGCGCCGGCAAGAGGCCGAGCATGGTCTTGAACAGCGTGGTCTTGCCCGAGCCGTTGGGCCCGAGCAGGCACAAGACCTCGCGCGGGCGCACCTCGAGGTCGACGTCGCGGCCCACCGCCCTGGCCCCGTAGCCGAAGCCCAGCCCGCGCGCCTCGAGCATGGGGGAGCCGCTCACGACCAGCCCTCGCGTCCCTTGGCCAGGAGCCACAGGAAGAACGGCGCTCCGATCATGGCCGTGAGGATGCCGAGGGGCACCTCGATGCGCGCCATGGTGCGTGCCAGCGTATCGACGAGCAGGAGGTAGCTGGCGCCGAGCAGCATCGCGGTGGGCAGGAGCCGGTCGAAGCTGGGCCCCACGGCCATGCGGGCGATGTGCGGGATGACGAGGCCGACCCACCCGATCACCCCCGAGATCGCCACCACGCTCGCCGTCATCAGCGTGGCGGCGCCGATCACGGCAAGCCGCAGGCGGCCGGCCTCCACGCCGAGCGCCCTGGCCTCCTCGTCGCCGAGCGAGAGCACGTTGATGCGCCAACGCAGCGCGACCAGCGGTACGAGACCCAGGAGCACGAGCGGCAGGGCCGCCCACACCTCGGCCCCGCGCGTGGCGGCCAGGCTGCCGAGCAGCCAGAAGGTGATGGCCGGCAGCTGGTCGTAAGGGTCGGCGAGGATCTTGAGGAGCGAGATCGCCGCCCCCGCGAGCGAGCCCACCACCACCCCGGCGAGCACCAGCACCAGGATCGGCTCGCGCCCGTGCACGACGGAGGCGATGCCATAGACGAGGCCGACGGTGGCGAGCCCGGCGGCGAACGCGATGAGCTGGATGCCCGCCACCGGCAGCGACAGGAAGATGCCGAGCACCGCGCCCAACCCCGCGCCCGTCGAGACGCCCAGGATGTCCGGCGACACCAGCGGGTTGCGAAACAGCGTCTGATACGCGGCCCCGGCCGCTGCCAGCGCCGCCCCGCCCAGCGCCGCCGCCAGCACGCGCGGCAGGCGCACATCGAACAGCACCGTCTCGATCTGCCCCTGCGCGGGTGCCCCGCTCAGGCGTCGCGCAAAGGCCGCCAGGGCATCGGCGAGCGAGATCGGGTAGGCCCCCACCAGCAACGCGCCCAGCAGCGTCAGCGCCAGCACCGCTGCCAGCCCGCCGATCACCCCGAGCCGCCTGCCGGCGCGCGTTGCGGCGGCGTTGCGGAGCGCGGTTTCCCGCATGGATGTGTTACCGCTCAAGGGCCCTCCGACGTGGCGCAACGTTGACGCTGCAGCCACCGGCCACTATGACGCACCCGGCTGCCGATGGCGATGGGCGCCGCCCGCTCGGGCGAATCCGGAGCCGGCGGCAGCACTTTTGCCGTATTCGATGCTGAAGACGTCGGCATGGAAGGGGCCACAAGACCCGTTCCGTCGACCATCCGGGAGACCTGCCGGCGGGTGCGCGAGGTGCCGCCGGACCGGCAACCAACCGGTGGACTGCGAACGGAAGCTGGAGCTGGCGATCGGGATCGCGTCGGGCCGCATCCCGTTGACCAAGACAGCGGCCCAAGCCTTCCCGGCCGTCGGGAGATCTTGGAAAGGGAATCATGCAGCGCTGGTCCTCTTCAGCCGCGGTCGGAGGGTATCGCGGCCTCGCACTCGCCCTCCTCGTCGTCGCAGCCGCCGGCCTGGCCTCTACCCACGCCGAGCAGCGGCTCATCGAGGAGCGCAGCTCCACCTACAACAACATCTACGTCTACAAGGACGGCGCGAACGTCATCATGCAGTTCGGGCACAACACCCGCTTCTATACCGAATCGATCTACAACACGAAGGACGAGCTGGAGCTGCCCGTCACCTATACGCGCTTCATGACCGTCGCGCTCGCCTACACCGGCGGGGCCGACAACCTCCTCGAGATCGGCTTCGGCGGCGGCCGCACCGCGTGGTATCTGCACAAGCACGTGCCCTCCCTCGACATCACCTGCGTGGAGCTCGACCCGGCCGTGGTGGAGCTCGCCACCAAGCACTTCGGCGTGCGCCAGCAGCCGAAATTCAAGATCGCCGTTGCCGACGGCCGCAACTACATGGTCAAGAGCAGGGAGACCTGGAATGTCGTCATGATCGACGCCTATCGCGGGCCGTTCGTGCCGTTCCATCTCCTGACGGAGGAGTTCTTCAAGGTCGTCAAGTCCAAGCTCAAGCCGGGCGGTGTCCTGGTGCAGAACATCGAGCCCTCGACCATGATGTTCGACTCCGCCATCGCCACCATCCAGCGCGTGTTCGACAACGTCGAGGTCTACGACGCCGGCGGCAACGCGGTGGCGGTCGCCTACGACGGCCCGCGCAAGACCGACGCGCAGCTGAAAGAGCGTGCCGCGGCGCTGCAGAAGGCGCATCGCTTCGTCTATCCGCTCGAGGCGTTCCTGCCGGAGCGGCGGCTCGTCACCCGCACCGTCAAGGGCAAGGTGTTCACCGACGATTTCGCGCCCGTCGAATCGCTGCTCGCCATCGAGAAGCACAACCGCAAGCTCGACGACATCTCGGAGCCGGCACCGAAATGAAACTGAGACGGAGCGCGGCGAGCTTCGGGCTGCTGGCGGCCCTGTTCGTCATCGGCTTCGCCCTGATGGGCTTCGAGATGCTGGGCAGCCGCTATCTCAACCCGCACTTCGGCGGCAGCATCAACACCTGGGCCAGCCTGATCTCGGTCGTGCTGTTCGCCATGATGGTCGGCTATTTCGCCGGCGGCTATGCCGTCGATGCGCGGCCCGGCGTCGACCTGCTGGCGGGCTCGGTGCTGGCGGCCGCGCTGTGCCTGCTCGTCATCCCGCCCACCGCCGATCATCTGATGCGGGCCATCATCGCCACCCTGGGCGACGGCCCCCTCGGCGTGCTCACCGCCTCGCTCTGCCTCTCGTTCGCGCCCGTCGCGTTCCTGAGCGCGTGCTCGCCGTTCGTGGTGCGGCTGCTCCTCGTCGATCTCGAGGCCGGGGGCAAGACCACGGGGCTCGTCTACAGCGTCTCGACGCTCGGCAACGTCGCCGGCACGCTCGCCACCACCTTCTGGCTGATCCCGAGCTACGGCACGCGGGACATCACCACGGCCTTCGGCGTCACCCTCGTCGTGCTCGCCGGGCTCCTCTTCCTCGGCAAGCGCGGCCTGCGCAGGGGCCTGGAGAGGAGCGCCGTTGCGGCTCTCGCCGCCTGCCTGCTCGCTGCGCCATCGCCATCGCGGGCCGAGGCACCGCTGCGGCAGAGCTGGGCAGCCTCCTATCCGGAAGGGCCGCTGTGGGTCGCGGATCGCCTTCTCTATGCCGAGATGCCGCTCGACCGGGTGATGGAGTGGAAGGCGGGCCGCAAGCGCGTCCTCTGGAGCGAGCCCGGCTGCGGCCCAACCGCGATCGCCGCCTACCGCAACTCCGGCTTCATCGTGCTGTGCCACCTGGGCGCCAGGCTCGTGCACCTCGACGCCGCCGGCCGCAAGGCCGGTCAGTTCACCGCCTCCTCCGCCGGCGAGGCCCTGCGCAACCCCAACGACGGCCACACCGACGGCCGCGGCGGCGTGTTCTTCACCGATGCCGGCGCCTTCATGCAGGGCGCGCCGGCGACGGGCAAGGTATTCCATCTCGCCGCCGACGGGTCGCTGCGCAAGGTGCTCGACGGCGTCTACTATGCCAATGGCATCGCCGTGGATTTCGCCAAGCGCCGGCTGCTCCTGTCGGAGCATCTGGCCGGCAAGGTCTGGCAGTTCGACCTGCGCGACGACCTCTCCATCGCCGGCCGCCGCATCTTTCTCGACCTCAGCCGCTATTTCGCGCGCGAGGAGATCGACTACGCCGAGACCGGCCCCGACGGCATCGAGGTCGACCGGGAGGGCTATGTCTACATCCCCGTCTACGGTGCGGGGCGCCTGATGATCGTGGCGCCGGACGGCACCGTCAGCAAGGTCCCCGTATCCCTCAAGTTCGTCACCAACATCGCCGTCTCGGGCGGGCAGGCCGTCATCGTCGGCGCGGAGGTCAACGACCGCCCCCCGTTCCCCGGCCGCGTCGACCTCCTCCCCCGCCATGCGCTCCTTGAGATGGCCCGCAAGCACGTGGCGACGCCCGCGCGCTGACACCTCCCACCCGTCATCCCGGAAGCCGAGCCCCGGCCCGCAGGGCCGGAGGCGAGGCTATCCGGGACCTCGTCGAGGAGTCGTTGCCTCAACCTCACGAGGTCCCGGATCGGAGCGCTGCTCGCCTTTGGCTCGCATTTCTCCGTCCGGGATGACGGGTGGAAAGATCAGAACCGGCCGGTGAGGCCGATGGTCCACTGGTCCTCGCGCTTGGCCGTGTCCTCGCGCTCGCCGCGCGAATAGGTGGCGCTGATGCCGAAGTACTTCCTCGGATCCAGGTGCCAGGTCAGCGTGCTGGAGAAGTAGCCGATGTCGCGGCCCTGCAATCCCTCGAGCCAGAGGTAGGACGCACTGAACGACAGCGGCACGTAGGGTGAGTCGCTGACCACGACGACCCCCGCCTGCCCTCCGAGCCGCAGAACGTGCCTGTCCTCGAGCGCCAGCGGGTTGACGCCGGTCTCCGTGTAGACTCCGGCTGCCACCCTGAGGTCCAGCACCGGCTTCACCGAGGCGAGGTCGTCCCGGCCCGGCACGATGCGGATGAAGTCGTTGACGAGGCCGCGGGCCACCGGAATGTACTGCAGCTTGAACGTGAGCAGCTGGCTGTCGTCGACGAGGTCGAACAGGTAGTCGGGCCGCAGGTTGAGCACGTGGCCGAGCTCGCTGGACGACACCAGGAACAGGCTCACCAGCAGTCCGGTGCTGAGCGTCTCGCTCGCGCTCGCCTTCGCCTTGCTGCCGGCGTGCGGCTCCACGATCACCACGTTCGTCTCCACGTAAGGGACGAGCTCGAGCCTCTGCCCGCCGCCCTTCAGGAGGTCGGTCGGGATCGCGAAGCCGATGGCGCCCTTCAGAGTCGCCGTGTCCTTCCCGGCCAGGTCGTCGACGGTGTAGCTGACGATGGCCTGGCTCGTGCCCTGGAAGTCCTTCTCCTGGTCCCTGCCGATGTAGAGGTCGTTGGCCTTGCCGCGCACCCGGAGCGGCCCGCTCGCCTTGGGCGGCGGATTGAAGACGGCGCCCGGAGCCTCCACGGGCCCCGCCTTCGTCCGCTCGCAGACGATGGCGCCCTCCTCGTTCGACCCCAGGATATAGGCTTCCGGGTCCATCGTCACGGTGGGCCGGTAGCCCGGGATGGAGCCGAGCAGCAGCACCGCCAGGTTGCCGCGGATCGCCGCCAGGCTCTCCTGGTCGCTCTTGCGGCAGCCCTTGTTGCCCTGGCAGATCTGGGGGTCGGCGATGATGCGCCGGGCGAGGTCGACGCCGGGATAGATCTGCTCTCCCCCTTCGGGCACCGCCGCCGCGTTGAACGGAAACTTGGTCAGGAGGTAGCGCGCGAGCTTCCTCTTGTCGACGATCCTCTGCCCGCCGGAATCGACGCAGATCTCGCTCTGACGCGGGGGAAACGGCAGGTCCTGGGCAAGGACTGCGGCGTGGGCGGCGGCGAGCGCAGCCAGCACGGCCGCAGCTCCTGTACGGGAAGGACGCATGGGCCGGATGCCAGTGCTAGGCCACGAGGGGTGCGGCGGCCGTCGTCTTGCGCTCGATGTTGCCGATCAGCAACCCCACGCTGGAGGCGAGGTTCGCCTTCACGAAGTCCCGCTCGAAGGCGAAGAGGTAGGCGGGTGTCGCGCTCCTCAGCCGCTCGCTCACTCCAGTCAGGAACAGTGCGAGCGTGTTCTCGTCGAAACGATAGTCCGCCCCCATCACCTTGTTGAGATTGTTGGGCGGCCATTTCGCGCCCGGCGGCGCGGAAAGCTCCGCGGTGACGGCGGCGGCAATCGCGAGCAGCTTGCCCATGGAGCCTCCCAGCCAGTGCCAGGGGTCAGACCGTCGAGCGCATCCTTCCACCCGTCATCCCGGATCGGAGCGCTGCTCGCCTGCGGCTCGCATCGCTCCGATCCGGGATGACGGGTGAAGGTTTGGCTCGTTGGTATCGGACCCCTCGCATCATCGCTGACGTTGAACGCCGACGCTGGAGGCGAGGGGTCTGACCCCCGTCATGCTGGGCACCATATGCGATTCGACCCCGGTGGAAACCGGCCGGGCCTCCCTCTCCCCCGATCAGCGCGTGACAACCGGGGTGGCGCGGGCCCCCGCCGGTCTTCGGCTCGCGCGGTAGTCGCCGGGGGTGCAGCCCATCAGCCGCCGGAAGCGGCGGTTGAAGGTCGACAGGTCGCCGAAGCCGGCATCGAAGGCGATGGCCGAGACGGGCTCGTCCGATCTGAGGAGGCGCGCCGCGGCCCGGGTGAGCCGCGTATGCAGAACGAACTGGTAGGGGGTCATGCCGATCGCCTGCCGGAAGGTGCGCAGGAAGTGGTAGGGGCTCGTGGCCGCCCCGCGGGCGAGGTCGGCGAGGGAGAGCGCCTCGGCCGCTTCGGCCTCGATTCGCCGCAGGGCCTCGCTGATGCGGCGCTCGTCGCGTGCGCTGGCGCGGGCGGCCGGCTGGTGGATGCCGGCGAGAGTCGATGCAACGGCACCGGCGAGGCAAAGCGCCACCTCCTCGATTTCCGCCGGGTCGCCGCCGTCGCGTGCGGCCTCGGCTTGTGCGAGCAGGGGCACGAGCGACGCCAGCGGCGGCAGGTGCGGCGCCGCAAACATGGCCCGGCGCGCTCCCGGCACCGCGCCCGCGACCGTCTCCATCAGCTCGGGAGCCAGGGAGAAGGCGAGGCAGCGGTCGCCGGTGCTGTGGTCGTGGCCGCATTCGAACGCGGCACCGTGGTCCCCGAGCAGCAGGCTCCCGGGCCCGAGCAACGCCGCGCCGGTCGTGGTGCGGTACTGGAAGGTGCCTTCCATGACCGCTCCGATGGCGACGCAGTCGTGCCGCTCCTCGTAGGGGCGGTCGTGCGGGCCGGAGGTGCACACGACGTCCCGGACGCTCCATCCGGGGCCCGAGGCGAGGGTGCGCGCGGTCAGTGCCATCCGTTAAATATAGCAATTTTTCCCAAGCGCCGGAGGGGGTGCGTGCTCTAGCACTGCGGGCTCCTGACACGCCACGCGCGGAGGTTCCGCCATGCCCCAGCCCCTCGCAGCTCACGCTTTCGCCGATGTCCTGCACAGCAGCGCTCCGGCGGCCGACAGGGCCGACAAGATGGGCCTCTACGGCTGGCTGGTCGGCAGCTGGGAGACCGACATCACTGCCCACGAGGAGAGCGGCGCCAGCCACACCTGCCGGGGCGAGATCCACGCAGGCTGGGTGCTGGAGGGCCGCGCGCTGCAGGATGTGTGGATGATCCCGCCGCGCGCCGCGCGCCGGGCCGACGCGCCCCTTCCGCAGCTGCCGGTGACGGGAGCGTGGTACGGCACCACGCTCAGGGTCTACGACCCCGCCATCGACGCCTGGCACATCCTCTGGACCGATCCGGCGACCCAGTTCTACGCGCGCCAGATCGGCCGCGCGCGCGGGCCCGACATCGTGCAGGAGGGCCGGCTGGAGAACGGCGCGCTCCTGCGCTGGAGCTTCACCCGGATCAGGCCGGACTCGTTTCGCTGGCTGGGCGAGGTCTCGGCAGACGGCGGCACCAGCTGGCGGCTGCAGGTCGAGGTTCTCGCCAGGCGCGCATGATCCCGCGCTCCACCATCCGGATCGCCCAACCCACAGGAGAAGTCACATGATCAATCATGTCTCGATCGGCGTGCGCGATATTGCCAGGGCCAGGCGCTTCTACGATGCCGCACTCGCACCGCTCGGCTACAAGTGCCTGAGCGAATCCCCCGGCTCTCTCGGCTACGGCAGCGACGCCGTGGTGCTCTGGATCGGCGAAGCCGAGCATCCGGTAGCGGCAGACCCCAAGTCCGGCCTGCACTTCTGCTTCGATGCGCCGACGCGCAAGAGCGTGGACGCCTTCCACAAGGCGGCGCTCGAGGCCGGCGGCCGTGACAACGGCAAGCCCGCCCTGCGCGCCGACTACGGCCCCAAGTACTACGCCGCCTTCGTGGTCGATCCCGACGGCTATCGCCTGGAGGCCTATTGCGGCACGTAGATCTGCACATCCCGTCGATACATCCCGTCTGGAGGCGTTGCGGCGGCCCTGAGTCGCCCGCGTCAACCCCCTTTATTTCCGTCTCCCCGGCTTGATCCGTGCGCGGTGTTGGCGCATAGCTCGTGACGGTGGCCTCGTTGCGTTCGTCGCGGCGGGGCCTTTGCTTTTTTCGGGCGCTGCCCGTCTGGAGTAGAGGGATGCGCAGGGTGCTGCTGGCGATGGCCGTGGGGCCGGCGCTCGTTGCCTCCGGGGGCCTCGGCGTCCCGGTGCAGGCGCAGCCCGTGGGGCCGGCCTTGCCGCCGGGCGTGGTGTACGGCGTGGGCTGCTACTGGTTCCGCGGCCGGCACTATTGCAGCCGCTATTGCTGGCTGGAGATCGACGGCTACTCCTATTGCCACCGCGACCTTGCCGAGGCCGGCTCGCAGGCCCCGCCGCCCGTGGTGGTCGTCCCTGCTCCCCACGGGTACGTCCCGCCACGTTCCCGCTATCCGGCGCGCCCCAAGGACCCTCCGCCGGACCACCGCAAGGCACCCAAGCCCTGAGTCTCGGGGCCGGGCAGCAGGAGGGCACAACTGTCATCGACGAGACCCTGAAAATCCCAGGCATTGGCGCCTCGCCGAAGGCGCTTGCAGGCGCAGCGCTCGCCTTCCTCGCGCTGTATGGGGCGCTGGCAGCCCCCGGTCTCTGGCACGACGACACGGCGCCAGGCATCCCCGCCGTTTCCATCATGCTGGCGGCGGTCCTGGCGGCCTGCAGCGCCATCGACGTCCACTCCTACCGGCTGCCCGATGTACTCACCCTGCCGCTGACCGCGCTGGGCCTGCTCGTTTCCTCGGCAACCGGGGCGGCGCCGCTGTGGTGGTCGGCGGCGTCGGCTGCGGCGGGCTTCCTGCTGCTCGGCGGCCTCGCCTGGGGCTATCAGCGGGTGCGCGGGCGTGCCGGGTTGGGGCTCGGCGATGCCAAGCTCCTCGCCGCCTCCGGCGCCTGGCTCGGGGCCGGGGCGCTGCCCACGGTCCTCCTGTGGGCCACCGGGTCGGCTCTCGTCTGCGTGCTCCTCGCCCAACTCCACGCCAGCCGGCGCAGCGCGTCGCTGACGGGCGCGAGCCGCCTTCCGTTCGGGCCGTTCCTGGCCTTCGGGACCTGGCTCGTGTGGCTCTACGGGCCCCTTTGAACGGGGTCAGACCCCTTGCTCGGGGGATGGGGTCAGAGCGGTCAGACCCCTTGCCTCGACCGCGGTGTGACACACCAACGTCTGCGCAAGGGGTCTGACCCCTTTGGGCCGTTGGACAGGAGAAAGCGAGTATGCTGAGCCGTGCAGCCGATTCGAGCGTGTACCGGCCGCTGCGTCCCTCCAGACAGTCGCGGTTGCAACCCGGAGCCGCCCCGATGCCGACAAACCCGTTGTCCGAGCGGCCGCCGGCCCTGCGTGCAGCGCCGAGGGGGCCCGGGCCCGCCGCCGCAAACGCGGGCTTCACGCTCATCGAGCTGCTCATCGTTCTGGGCATTCTCGCCCTGCTAGCGACCGTGGCCACGCCGCAGGTGCTGCGCTATCTCGGCAAGGCGCGCACGGAGACGGCCAAGGTCCAGATCAGCGCCATCGCCAGCGCCCTGGAGCTTTACGCCCTCGACAACGGCGCCTACCCGCCGCCCCAGGTCGGCCTCGTTGCGCTCGTCCAGCCGCCGCACGGGGCCACGCGCTGGAACGGCCCCTACCTGAAGAAGGCCGACGGGCTGCGCGACCCCTGGGGCCGCGCCTACCAGTATCGCCTGCCCGGCCGCAGCGGCGCCTTCGACGTGTTCACGCTGGGGCGCGACAATGCACCGGGCGGCACGGGCGAGGACAGCGACGTGAGCAACTGACCCGTCATCCCGGAAGCTGAGGGCGCAGCCCGAAGCTATCCGGGACCTCGGGAGACGAGCGCCGACTCGTCCCGCGAGGTCCCGGATCGGAGCGCTGCGCGCCTTCGGCTTGCATCGCTCCGTCCGGGATGACAGGTGAGATCGACGCAATCACCGTTCGCGGAAGGCGCGCGCGAACTGGTCGGCGAGCGGCTTCACGAGATAGGAGAGCGCAGTCCTCTCGCCGGTCGCGATGAACGCCTCCACCGGCATGCCGGGCAGCAGCTTGAGCTTCTCGCGCTGGCCCTCCTCGGGGCGGATGCGCACGACATAGAACACCGTGTTGGTCTGCCCGTCGCGCGTGAGGTCGGCGCCCACCCGCGTGACCTCGCCGGCAATCTCCGGCGTCAGGCGCTGGTTGAAGGCCGGGAAGCGCAGGCTCGCCTTCTGGCCGATGTGAACCTGGTCGATGTCGGAGGTGGCGATCCGCACCTCGACGCTGAGCTCGTCCTTGACCGGCACGATCGTCATCACGGTCTCGGCGGCGCCCACCACGCCGCCCACGGTGTGGACCGAGAGGTCGTGCACGATGCCGTCCTGGGGCGCGGTGAGCACGATGCGCTTGAGCTGGTCCAGGGCGGCGACCTTGCGCTCGGTGAGCTCGGCCATGCGCGCCTCGAGCTCGCGCAGCTCCTTGGTCGCCTCGGTCTGCATGGTCTGGTCGAGCGCGATGATCTGCAGCTTGAGCTCGCTGATCTGTCCTTGCGCGCGCGCCATCTGCGCCACCAGGGCGCCCCACTCGCCCTTGAGCCGGGTGAGGTCGCGCTGTGCGGCCAGGATGCGATTGATGGCCATCAGCTCCTGCTTGCGCAGCGCCTCGAGGCGGTCGAGCTCCTCGACCATCAGGTCGATCTCCTTGCTCTTGGCGTCGCGCTGCGCGGTGAGCCCCTTGATCTCCTCGTTGATCTGGCCGACGCGCTCGGTGAGCTGCGCGGTCTGTCCTTCCTTGAACGTGCGCCGGAGCTTGAAGAGCCGCTCCTCGCCCTCGGCGACCGCCTTCGCCTCCTCGCCCATCTCGAGGAAGTCGGCCGGGAGCTTGATGCTGCCGGCGAGCTCCCGCTCCGCCTCGAGCCGCGCCTTGCGGCCGGCGAGCTGGATCAGCTGGGAGGCGATGACCCCCAGGTTGGCGCGAGCCTGCGTGTCGTCGAGCTTCAGCACCGTGTCGCCGGCGTTCACCTTGTCGCCGTTCTTGACGGGGATGGCGGCGACGATGCCGCCCGAGGGGTGCTGCACCTTCTTGATGTTGCTGTCGACCACCACGGTGCCGGACGCGATCACCGCGCCGGCGATCGGCGTGTTCGTGGCCCACACCCCGCAGCTCAGCGCCAGCAGGCCGACCAGCGCAGCCGAGATCGTCAGGCGCTTGCGCAGCGACGGCTCGATGCTGCTTCGTTTGCGCGCAGAGAGGCTGCGGCCCTTGCACCACTGCAGGATCCGCCCGGCTGTGTCGGTTGCCGACTCGGCCAAGCGTCCGGCCGAGCGCTCGATGCGCTCGCGCACCTCGGTGCCCAGCCGGATTGCGCGCTCGAATGGTGACATCGTCTCTGTCCCCTTGCAGACTCTGCGGAGGCCCGTGCACGAAAGCGCGTCGTCCGCGGCTCGGCCAGGGCTGCTACCTCTCCAGGCTCACCCTTCGGTCCCGACCGCCAGCGCAGCGGGCATCGCCGCCGGCTGGCGCAGCACCTTGCGCAGCACCTCGTCCTTCGAGCCGATCGTCGTCAGCTGTCCGCCGCTGATCACTGCGACCGTGTCGGCTGCCGTCAGCACGGCCGGCCGGTGCGCGATCACCACGACGATGCCGCCCCGCGCCTTGACCCCGTCGATCGCGTTGAGGAGCGCCTTCTCGCCGTCGGCGTCGAGATTGGAGTTGGGCTCGTCCAGGACCAGGAGGAACGGCTCGCCGTAGAGGGCGCGTGCCAGGGCGATGCGCTGGCGCTGGCCCGCCGACAGCACCGATCCGCCTTCGCCGATGCGGGTCTCGTAGCCGTTGGGCAGCCGCAGCACCATCTCGTGCACGCCGGCGGCGGCCGAAGCCGCGACCACGCGCTGGCTGTTGGGCTGCTCCTCGAAGCGGGCGATGTTCTCCGTGATGCTGCCGTCGAACAGCTGCACGTCCTGCGGCAGGTAGCCGATGTGCCGGCCCAGCTCCTCCACCGACCAGCTCTGAAGCGCGGCCCCGTCGAGGCGCACGGCGCCGCGGGCGAGCGCCCACACGCCGGTGAGCGCGCGCGCCAGCGTCGACTTGCCGGCGGCGCTGGGGCCGATCACGGCGAGCACCGTGCCCGCCGTCAGCTCGAAGCCGACACCACCCAGAAGCAACGTCTGCGTCCCGGGTGCCGTCACCGACAGGCTCTCGGCCTTGAGCGAGCGCGTCGGCGCCGGCAGCCGCAGCGGGGCCTCCTTCTCGGACAGGCCGCCGAGCACGCCGTCGAGGCGCTCGGCGGCTTTGCGCGCGGCGGCGAACCCGCGCCAGTTGCCGATCGCCACCTCGATCGGCGCCAGCGCCCGCGAGGCGGCGATCGAGCAGGCGATGATGGCACCGGCCGTCATCTCGCCCTTGATGGTGAGATAGGCGCCCAGGCCCAGGAGCGCCGATTGCAGCATCATCCGGAAGATCTTCGACGTCGAGGAGAAGCCGCCGACGAGGTCGCTGAGGCGCTCGTTGGCCTTGATGTGCTCGGCGTTGACGGCCTCCAGCCGGCGCGAGAAGCGGCTGCCAAAGCCCATCGCCTGCAGGACCTCGGAGTTGCGGTCGCAAGCCTCCGCGATCGCCATGCGCCGCTTGGAGGTCGCCATGGCGGCTTCGCCGGGCGCCCTGATCAGCTTTTCGGTGAGCAGCGTGACGGCAATCAGGAACAGCGCGCCCGCCACCGTGATCCATCCGAGCACCGGATGCAGGATGAACACGAAGGCGACGTAGAGGGGCATCCAGGGCATGTCGAGGATCGCCATCGGCCCCTGCCCGGAGAGGTAGCCGCGGATCGCATCGACGTCGCGGATCGGCTGGGTGGCGTTGGCCTGCGTCCCCGCGACGGAGCGCAGGCGCATCACGGCGTGGTGGGCAAGCGGCGTCAAGGTGCGGTCCATCCGGCTCGCCACGCGCACGAGCACCTGGCCGCGCAGCACCTCGAGCCCACCCTGGAAGATGAACAGGATCGCCGCCAGCAGCGACAGGGCCACCAGCGTCGGCACGCTGTGGCTCGTGAGGATCCGGTCGTAGACCTGCAACATGTAGAACGAGCCCGTCAGCGCCAGCACGTTGACGACGCCCGATACCGCGATCAGCATTACGACGATCGGGCGCAGCACGCCGGCAGCGGTGCGCACCTCGCTCTTCCTCTTCTCCGCTGCCACCACCACTCCTCCCCTCTGAAATGTGCCGATGAACGATACGCGGGCGCCTCCGCCGGCCCCACGACTGCAATGCGGTTGCCCTCGCTCGAACCGTTGCCGCTGCCGGACGACCCCGGGTTCGATACGCGACGCACGAAAACTCGAAGTCCGCGCCGCCGAGGCCAGGAGGCTCTCCGCCCCTTGGGCCCACTGCGTCCCCGCGTTGCGGGACCGGCTGTTGCCCCAGGAGGAAATCCCTCCTCCTTTTCATGCGCTTGTGCACCTTATCGTGCATCTTATTATCAATTGCTTAGCTTAGATGCTTCAAACGTTTTGATGATCGGACCTTGGTCTGACGAGTGATTTGGGGGGATTGCCGATGCATCCGAAGGTGCGGGACAAGCTGGAAGGGTGGGCGCAACTCGTGTGGACGCGGGTGCGGCCCTTGCGGACGCGAGCCGCAGACGTGTGGGCGGGTGCGCGGGCAACGTGGGACGTGCGGCCTCCTGTCGAGCAGCTCTCGATCGTGGCGCTTGTCGCGCTGTCGTGCGGCATCCTGCTCTCCACCGGCTGGCTCGGGGGCGTGGCGCCCGGGGTTCCCGTTTCGGCGGTCGAGCTGGCGCTGGTTGCGCTCCTGGTCGCCATCGTCGCCGAAGCGAGCAGGAAGACCGCCTCCCGCCGGCACGCCGCGGGCGACGCGGCTGCGCAGGGAGCGCAGCTCGTCGAGCAGAACGCCGAGTTGCGCCGCCAGATCGAGGACAGCCATCTCCGGGCGCTGGAGATCAACGACAAGGTCTTGCGGCGCGTCGGCGTCGAGTTGCACGACGGCCCGGCCCAGCTCATCAGCCTCGCGCTCCTGCGTCTCGACAGCCTCGATCCGGAGCGGCCGCGCTGCGCCGCTGCGCCCGACGCATGCGAGCGCGTGCGCGGCGACTACGAGCGGATACGCGGGGCCCTGCAGGAGGCACTGGCCGAGATCAGGTGCATGGCGGCGGGTCTGACGTTGCCCGAGCTGAGTGCCGTCTCGCCCAGCGACGCCTTGCGCCTTGCCGTGCGCAACCACGAGCGCCGGACGGCGACCTCGGTGGCCTGCGAGGTCGAAGGCCTGCCGCAGGATGTGCCCGCGCCCATCAAGTCGTGCCTCTATCGCTTCGCTCAGGAGGCGCTCAACAACGCCTACCGCCACGGCGGCGGCAACGGGCAGACGGTGCGCGGCAAGTGTTGCGGCGACACCATCGAGGTCGAGGTGGCCGATGCCGGGCCCGGCTTCGAGCCCGGCAACGCGATCGTCGGCAACCGGATCGGGCTCCTGGGCATGCGCGAGCGCGTCGTCTCCCTCGGCGGCACCCTGGAGATCGTCTCACGGCCGGGCTGCGGAACCCGCCTGACGACGCGCTTCGAGATGCCCCGGTACGCCAATGGAGGGTAGATGGGAATGAGCGATCATCTGCGCGTCGCGATCATCGACGACCATCCCCTGTTTCGGGAGGGCGTCGCTTATACATTGCGCAGCTCCCCCACCCTGGACGTGGTCGGCGAAGGCGGCTCGGCGGAGGATGCCGTCCGCATCGTCAGGCAGCACGCGCCCGACATCGTCCTCCTGGACGTGAGCATGCCGGGCGGCGGCATCGAGGCGGCGCGTTCCATCGCGCGCATCTGCCCGGTCGCCAAGACCATCATGCTCACCGTGTCGGAGAGCGAGCAGGACGTCTCCCAGGCGCTCGATGCCGGCGTGAAGGGCTATGTCCTCAAGGGCACCAGCGGCTCGAGGCTGCTCGAGACCATCTTTGCCGTTTCCCGCGGCGAATCCTACGTCTCACCGGGCCTTGCCGCGCGCCTGCTCACGCGGGTGCGACGGCCGGAGCCGGCCCGCCCCGCCGTCCTTTCGCACCTGACGGAGCGGGAGGGCCAGATCCTCGCCCAGGTGGCACGCGGCCTCACCAACAAGGAGATCGCTCGCGCCCTGTCGCTGAGCGAGAAGACGGTGAAGCACCACATGACCAACGTCATGCAGAAGCTGCAGGTGCGCAACCGCGTAGAGGCCGCCATGGTCTACCGCCGCCAGGCACAGCACCAGTAGCGGCGGCGCGGGCAAGGCAGCCCCGTCGCCTCCTCTCCGTCTCCTGCGACGCGGACAGCCCTGGAGCAGCTGCGGCCACGCCTGGCACCGCGTCAGCACCTCGGCAGCGCCGCGGCGTCAGGCGGCGGGCCGGCGGACGCCGCGGAGCCGCGGTACCAGCGGCGCAAGGCGAAGGCCGGGGAGCCCGGCGCCACGAGCTCCACGATGGCCTCGCGCACGAACACCGCACCCGAGGCGGTGCGGGCCTCGGCGCGCACGGCGAAGGCGCGGCGGGTCGAGGCGGCCCGCAGCTGCGGCGGCAGCCGCGCGCCGCGCTCGGCCATGGCGGAGAGGTCGCCTGCCCCCAGCCCGCCGTCGGCGAGGCTCGGGCCGGCTTCCTGCAGCCCGCGCACGAGGATGTCGATGAGCGCCTCGGAGGCCACGCTCGGGTCGATCGCGGCGAGGCCCGAGTGGATCGTCACGTACGGGCGCAGGTGGTCGGCGTCGGCCTGGGTCACGCCCAGCACGCTGGAGAGCTCCTCCACCGCCAGGAACGGCCCGTTCCGCGGCCCGTGCAGCCTGCCGGCCGCCAGGTACTCGGGCCGCTCCGCGCCGTTGATGCGCCGGTCGTCGTCCTGGTCGCGGTAGTCGAGGATGGCATCGACGGCGGCTCCCCTGCCGCTCGAGCCGAGGCCCAGCACGAGGGCGCGCAACAGGGCCGGGGTGGCGATGTTGAGGTCGACCTTGCCGGCCTCGTCGCGGACGGCGAGCGTCAGCACGGCGCCGTCCTCGCCGATGCTGCAGGCGAGCGGGGTGGCATCGAGCGCGAACCTGCGGTCGGCCGGCTCGGCGCTGCCGGCCGCCACCAGGTCCAGAATGACGATATGGACGCCGGCGTCGGCCAGCGCCTCCGCCTTGGCGCCCTCGCTGGCCACGGCTGCCAGCTTCATATGCGTGCGCGCGACCTGGGCGAAGCTCGCGGCCACTACGGCGAGCAGGCCGAGGACCGAAAGCACCACGAGCAGCACGAACCCGCGCTGGCTCAGCCTCTCTCCTCCCCGTTGCGGGGAGGGGTCGGGGGTGGGGGGACTCCCGGGGCTCTCTGGTTTCGAGCGCACGGCCGCGTCTTCCCGCGTGGACGCCCGCACAGCGACGCCGCTCAGCGGATCAACCGGTCGATCTTCTCCCGGCGATCGGGCGGACCTTGCCGCTGCGGCCGCGTCGACAGATTGATTCTAGCACGAAACTCCTCGGTGATCGCCCGAATTTGTGCATCGTCGCGCACGATGCGGGGCGTGATCGCGATCAGGAGCTCGGTGCGGACGATCTGGTCGAGCTTGCTCTTGAACAGATTGCCGATCAGCGGCACCTCGCCCACGAGCGGCAGCTGGTCGCGCCTGTTGTCGGCCCGATCCTGGATCAGCCCGCCCAGGATGATGCTCTCGCCGTCGTTGACGGCCACCGTGGTCTTGATGCGCCGCTGCTGGATGGTGGGGGAGTCGATGCGCGAGGTGTCGGTGCGCACCACGTCGCTCGCCTCCTGCTCGACCTCCAGCAGGATGCGGCCGTTGTCGCCGACCCGCGGGGTGATGCTGAGCACGATGCCCGTGTTGCGATAGGTGACGGAGTTGACGATCGGCGAGCCGGGCGTGAGCACGGTGACGGCCGACTGCGTGACGATCGGCACCTCGTTGCCGACCTGCAGTATCGCCTTCTTGTTGTCCAGCACCATCAGGGTCGGCGAGGAGATGATGTTGACGTCGGTGACGCTGTTCAGCGCGTCGACCACGATCTTGAAGTTCTTGGTGGCAAAGACGTGCGAGAAGCTCGGGAACACCGGAGTGATGGCGTCCGTGGCGAAGTCCGTGAACCTGAAGCCGTGCTTGCCGGAGTTGAAGAACCAGCGCACGCCCATCTTCAGGTCGTCGTTGAGCCGCACCTCGGCGATCGTGGCCTCGATGAACACCTGGTTGGGCGCGACGTCGATGCGGTCCAGGATCTGGCGCACGCGCCGGTATTCCTGGGCCGTGGCGGTGACGATGAGGGAATTGTTGGCTTCGTCGGCGACCACGGCGATGCCATTGAAGCGGACGTCGCGCGCACCGTTGGGTGGCGGAGCGCTGTTGTCCGGCGGCGGCCCGCTGTCGGGTCCGTTGGGAGGCGGGGGCTGCTCGCCGTTGGGCGGGGATGGGCCATCCGGCGGCGGGGGGCCGGGCAGGATCGTGCCGGGGCCGTTCGGGCCGCCGGGGCCGTTGAGGAGCGTCGGCGGTACGAGAGGGGGAGGCGGAAGGCCCGGCAGCTTGGGCGGCGTCTTCGGTTGCTCCTGCTGCGAGCCGTAGACCCGTTGCAGGAGCTTCGCCAGGTCGCCGGCGGTGCGGCTGCGCACCGCGTAGACGAACACCTGCCGCACCGTCGACTCGGTGGCCATGTCGAGCCGGCGGGCCCACACCTGCGCCCGCCGCAGGTATTCGGGGCGGGAGGAGATGACGAGCACCGCCTTCAGGCGGCGGTTCGGCACGAAACGGACGATGCCCTTGATCGGGCTCTCCTTGTCGTTGGCGAAGATGGTGTCGAGCTCCTGCGCCACCGCCTCCGGGTCGGCCGACTCCAGCGGGTAGATGCCGAACGACATGCCGCGCATCCAGTCCACGTCGAAGACGCTGACGGCGTCCGCCACCGCGTCGAGGTCCGCGCGCGTGCCCGCGACGACCAGGAGATTGCGGGCGGTGTCGGCGCGCAACACGTTGGCGTTGGGCGCGATCGCCTTCAGGATGCGCTCCATCTCGGCCGCCGCCACGTACTGCAGCGGCACGACCTGGGTGGTGACGCCGGGGAGGCGCCGGCGCTTGCTGCCTGCAAGCTTGAGAGGCGCGGAGGCGAAGGCCTCGCTCAGCGGCAGGATGCGGTAGGTGCCCTGCTGGACGACGATAGCCGCGCCCTCGCCGCGCAGGACATCCTCGAAGATCTCGACCAGGGCCTCCCGCGGCACCGCCTTGGCGGTCTGGATGGTGATGCTGCCCTTGACCTTCTCGCTCACGGTGTAGGTGACGCCCAGCACGTCGCCGAGGATCGATTTTGCCGCTTCCGCGATGCTGGCCTCGACGATGTTGAGGGAGATGCCATCCTTGCTCGCGCTCACGACCGGGCGCGGGAAGGCCAGGCCGGTCAGCTTCCCGGTGCCGACGATCTCCTCCATCGTGCCCGTGTCGGAGACCTTGCCGAGCGCTACGCCATCCGTCTTCTTGGCGTGCTCGTGCGCCGGGGGCGGAGGCGTGGGCAAAGACAGCTGTTGCCACGGCAAGGTGCAGCCACCAATCGTCATGGCGCACGATAAAGCAGCCAGGCGCCACAGACCGGCGATCGGCAAAACGTCCTCCCCGTGCCAGCGGCCGACGAGGAACGGAGCTTCCGGGGGCCGCACCCGGCCACCATCGCTGATTCTCCGATGCGCCGGGTGCTTATCCACACCGCAAGACATCGGCTAGCGAATGCTTTTCGAAAGCGACGTGGCCGGACAGCAACGAGGCGACGGCAAACGGCCGGGACCAAGGTCGTAAGCCCGATTGGGACCTCGGGCCGTGCCCGGTGGCCCTTCCGCACACGAGCGATTCTTGGCAGGTAGCCGGGCGGTGCCGAGGTAAGCGCTCGGAGTGCACCCAATTCGATATCGAGGGCCGAGAGGGCGGGGGCGAGGATGAGGCCATCGCATTGGACGAAGGGGTCGAGGGCGAGGCGTCATGCCGGCGTGGCGCTGCTCGCTGCCGTGGCGTCAGTCCTCGCTTCGACGAGCGGCATCGAGGCGCAGCGCTGGGGCAAGGGCTATTTTCCCGATGCCAAGGTCGTCACCCAGGACGGCAAGACACTGCGCTTCTACGCCGATCTCATCGAGGACAAGATATTCGTCATCAGCTTCCTGTTCACGACCTGCAAGGACATCTGCCCGCTGGCGACGGCCCGGCTCGCCGAGCTGCAGGACAAGCTCGGGCCCGCCATGGGCCGCGACGTCTTCTTCTACTCGATCACGGTCGACCCCGAGACCGACACGCCCGAGCGCCTGAAGCAGTATGCCGACGCGTTCGGGGCGGGGCCCGGATGGCTGTTCCTGACGGGGGCGCCCGACGACATGCGCGCCATCCGCCACAAGCTGGGCGAGCGCAGCAAGGTCTTGAGCGAGCACCGCAACGAGGTTCTGCTCGGCAATGGGGCGACCGGCGAGTGGGCCAGGAACACGGTGCTCGGCGACATCCAGGGCCTGGCGTTCAGCGTGCGCAGCATGGACCCCGGCTGGCGGCCGCCACCGGGCACGTCGCGCGCGCCGACGGCCATCACGGTCGACCTTACCGCCCGCCCGGGAGAGGCCATGTACACGCGGCTGTGTGCGGGTTGCCACACGGTGGGCAAAGGCGACCGGGTGGGGCCGGACCTCGCGGGCGTCCTGGGGCGCCGCGACCGCGACTGGCTCGTCCGGTTCATCGCCGACCCCGATAAGATGCGGGTGCAGAAGGACCCGATCGCCCTCTCTCTCGTGGCGAGATTCCCCACCGTGCGCATGCCCGCGATGAGCATCCCGCCGCGCGACGCGGCCGACCTGCTCGCCTACATCGTGCACCTGGAGGCGGGCGAGCGACGGGTGCAGCCGCTCACGTCGCTGTTCGGCCTCACCATGCACACCGGCGCGCCGTTCACGGCGGAGGTGCTGAAGGGCGAGCCGGCCGCCGTGTTCTTTGGCTTCACCCATTGTCCCGATGTGTGCCCGACCACGCTGCTCGACTGGACCAACGTGCTCGCCGCGCTCGGCGAGGACGGCGACCGGCTCAAGGTGCTGTTCGTCTCGGTCGACGGCGAGCGCGATACGCCGGCGGCGCTCTCCGCCTTCATGGGCTCGTTCGACAGGCGCATCGTCGGCCTGACCGGCGGCGCCGCCGGGATCGCGCGTGCAGCCCAGGCCTTCGACGCGCTCTACGAGAAGGTCGCGGGCAGCGACGGCGGCCACACCTACGACCACACCACCAAGGTCTATCTCGTCGGCCGCGACGGCCGGCTGGCGAGCGTGACGGACCTGCGCACTCCCGAGGCCGACCGCCAGAAGCAGCTCGCAAAGCTCCTGTCGCGGCCCTGAGCGGGAGCGGGCCTCGCGCGCCGCCCAGTACCCCTCTCCCCGCTTGCGGGGAGAGGGTTAGGCCGAGGGGCAGCCGCAAGGGCGCCCTAGCCACGGAGAGCCTCGGATCACGCTCGCCGCTTCCCGCCGGGTCCTTGTGGCCAGGGCACGCACGGGGATGGCCGAGGGCGGCGGGGGGGTCCTGGGTCGTAAACGCTAATTGGCGGCACTCGGCTCAGCCGAGGCGGCGCCCAGCATGTGCGCGGCATGTGCGGCGGCGATCTCCACCCGCTCGGTGGCGTCGCCGTGCAGGTCGTAGAGACGGTCGAGCGCGTCGAGGAAGGCGGCGGCCAGGTCGAGGAGGGTGCCCAGCCTGATGCGCCCGGCCACCAGATAGTCCTCGTCGACGCCGAGCCGCGTCACCAGCGCCAGACCCGCCGCGTCGGGTGCCAGGAGGCCGCGGCTGCGCAGGAAGGCGGGGACTGCATCGGCATCGTCGAAGGCGCGCGCGTCGCTCCCGCCGAGCTCGGCCACCGCATCGGCGAGCGGCGTGGTGCCGCCGACGAACAGGGCGACCAGCGGCTTCAGGCGGCTGTCGCCGCGCTTCAGGTCGTCCGCTCGCTTGCGCGCCTGCAGCAGCCTCGCGGTGATGGCGTACTCGAGCGTGCGGATCGCGGAAACGAAGCCGTTGAGGTCGCGCGTCTGCCGGAGCCAGTCGCGCAGGGTGGCGGCGTCGGGCGTGTCGAGCGCCAAGTCCTGGGCCAGAAGCTCCTCGCCCCGCGCCAGCGCGGCGTCGAGGTGGTCGCTCAGGAGATACAAGCTCGGATTGCGCTCGGGTTCGATCGACGCCATGGGTTGTGCCCTCACTTCGGTTGCGAGGGGAACCCAAGCCTGATTCGTTGGGCAGTCCAGTGGTGCGAGGGAGGTAATGCCTGAATAAAAGCGGCAGAGCTGCAGCTCAGCCCGCAGAGAGGTAAGATCCCTCGCCCGTGCGCTGCGATCGCATCGGCAATTATTACGCGAGGGAACCGATCGCCTCGCCTTCGGCGGGCTGCGCACCGCGCCCGGCAAGCTCGTCGAGCGCGCGCTGCGCCTCGTTCTCGCTGGTGTAGACTCCAACCACGTCGCGCGGGCCCGAGGACGGGGCGCCGCTGTCGGTCCTGGCGAGCCGCGTCAGGACCAGTTGACCCGACGGGTAGCGCACGAGCTCGTAATTCGAAAGTTCCATGGACCACCCCCTGCCCAGATCCGAACCTGCGAATTGAACGCACCAGCCACGGTGCCTCCGCCGGCCACCCCGGGCCGACGGCCGCATCACATAGTTGTCATAGATGTTAACGTCAACGGCCTTGCCCGCCTTGCTGCTACGGCAATCGAGCATAGCCCGAGTCGGCCATCGCGATGTCCTCGAGGGACCTCGACCCAGCGAAGGAAAGCTCGTCCATGCACAAGATCTGGATCGAAGCGGCCCTGAATGGCCCCTGGGGCCGAAAGCGCCAGCCCGCGATCCCGGACACCGTGGACGCCATCGTTGCGGACGGCATAGCCTGCGCTGAGGCCGGAGCCGCAATCGTCCATGTGCACGCCTACGACGGCGGCGGTCCTCAGACGTTCGACTGGCAAGTCTACGCCCGCATCATCGAGGGCATCCGGGCCAAGGTAGACGTGCCGGTCTACCCGTCCATCCCTTCCGCCGGCATCGGCATGGGGCCGCTGCCGGACGAGGCAGCGCAGCGGTTCGCGCATGTCGAGGCTCTGGCGGCCCGCGGGCTCCTCGAGTTTGCCGTGATCGATCCGGGCAGCGTCAACTTCACCGAGCTGGCGGCGGGCCCCGACAGCCCTCCGGCGCTCACCTATCTCAATCCGGAAGCGCACGTGCGCCACGCCCTGGCATTCGCGAGGGCCTACGGCTTCCACCCGGCCTACGCCATCTACGAGCCGGGCTTCACGCGCGCAGGCGCCGTGCTCGCCCGCGCCAGCGGGACAAAGGCACCGATCTACCGCCTGATGTTCTCCGACACCTTCGCCTACGGCTTCCCGCCCAAGCCCTGGGCGCTCGCCGCGCACCTCGCTCTGCTCGACGAGGAGGCGCCCGGCGCGCCATGGATGGTGGCCGGGCTGGGCGTCGACATCCGCCCGCTGATCCCCGAGGCGGTCCGCCGTGGCGGCCACGTCCGCGTTGGCCTGGAGGACGCGCCCTTCGGCTCCACCACGACCAACCGCGCCTGGGTCGAGGAAGCCGTGCGCCTCATCCGCGCCGCCGGCGCTGAGCCCGCCACCGTTGCCGAGATGCGGACGGCGCTGGCAAACACGGCCGTGGAAGGTCCTGGATAACCTCGACCCCGACCCGAAGGCCGGGGGCTCGGTTTTCGGGAACGCAGACGGGGAGTTGCAGGCGAGCATCCCCTCATGCGTCCCCGGCCGGAGCACCTGGACTTGATCGAGGATCAAGTCCAGGGCGCGCAGAGCCGGGGTCTTCACCCCCGCTGTTGGCACGCCAGCCCGCAAACGAGTGCCCGGACGTTCGGGCTCGACACTCTATGAACGGGTCGCGGCATCAGCTGCACCCGCTCGTCCCCCCGCAGGTGTCGCACTTGAGGCAGGTGCCGTTGCGCACCAGGGTGAAGTTGCCGCACTCGCGGCAGCTCTCGCCCTCGTAGCCCTTGACGCGGGCCTCCGCGGCGCGCTCGGCCTCCAGGTTGTCCCTGGCGAGCCGGCCCTTGGCGCGGGCTTCCAGCTGGTCCGCGAGCTGGCGCGCGATCTCGGTAACCGAGGCCTCGGCCTTGGGCTTGGCCACCCCCGGGGTCATCTCTGCCTGCAGGGCGGCCAGCTCCTGCTGCAGCGCGGTCAAGGTGGCCACCGCCGACTCCATCCTGCCGCGCTCCGAGACGAACGCCGTGGTCACGCCGCGCTGCATGACGGCGACAGGGCCACCCACCGCTACCGCCTCGGCCTCCTCGGCCACAGCTACGCTCCCGCTCGAACGCAGGGAGAGCACGCGGTTCTCCTGGCCCCTGAGCAGCCCGCGCGAGAGGTATCTCGCCGCCGCCGGCGGATCCCGGCCCTCCTCCAGCTCCGCCTCCGACGAGCCGAGCCCGGTGGTGCCGATCTCGCCAGGATCGACATGCGAGAGGTCGTTGCGGCCGAGGTAGGAGACCGCGAGCTCCCGGAAGATGTAGTCGAGGATGGAGGTGGCGTTCTTGATGGTCTCGTTGCCCTGCACGAGGCCCGCCGGCTCGAAGCGCGTGAAGGTGAAGGCGTCCACGTACTCCTCGAGCGGCACGCCGTACTGCAGGCCGAGCGAGATGGCGATGGCGAAGTTGTTCATGAGCGAGCGGAAGGCGGCACCCTCCTTGTGCATGTCGATGAAGATCTCGCCCAAGCGCCCGTCGTCGTACTCGCCGGTGCGCAGGTACACCTTGTGCCCGCCCACCGCGGCTTTCTGGGTGTAGCCCTTGCGGCGGCTGGGGAGCTTTTCGCGCTCGCGCGCCCGCTCGATGATGCGCTCCACGATGCGCTCGGCCGCGACGGCGGCGCGCGCCGCCATCGGCTTGTCGGCGGTCAGCTCGGCGGCCACCTCCTCGGCCTCGTCGGGGTCGTCGGCGAGCAGCTGCGCGTTGAGCGGCTGGCTGAGCTTGGAGCCGTCGCGGTAGAGGGCGTTGGCCTTCAAGGCGAGGCGCCAGGAGAGCATGTAGGCCTCCTTGCAGTCCTCCACGCTCGCCTCGTTCGGCATGTTGATGGTCTTGGAGATGGCGCCGGAGATGAACGGCTGCGCCGCCGCCATCATGCGGATGTGGCTCTCCACCGACAGGAAGCGCCTGCCCTTGCGCCCGCAGGGGCTCGCGCAGTCGAACACCGGCAGGTGCCCGGGATCGAGGTGTGGCGCGCCCTCCAGCGTCATGGCCCCGCAGGCGTGCTCGTTGGCGGCCTCGATGTCACGCTTGGAGAAGCCGAGATGAGCGAGCAGGTCGAAGCGCGGCTCCATGAGCTTCTCGGCCGGCACTCCCAGCGCCTGGATCAGGAACTCTTCGCCCAGCGTCCATCTGTTGAAGACGAACGAGATGTCGAAGGCGGTCTTGAGCGCGTCGTCGAGCTTGGCCAGGGCCTCGCCGGTGAACCCTTTGGCCCCGAGCGTGGCGTGGTTGATGGCCGGTGCCTGCGCCAGCGAGCCGTGGCCCACGGCGTAGGCCTCGATCTCCGCAATCTCCGCTTCGCCGTAGCCGAGCCGGCGCAGCGCCTCCGGCACCGCCTGGTTGATGATCTTGAAGTAGCCGCCGCCGGCGAGCTTCTTGAACTTGACGAGGGCGAAGTCGGGCTCGATGCCGGTGGTGTCGCAGTCCATGACCAGGCCGATGGTGCCGGTCGGCGCAATCACGGTGGCCTGCGCGTTGCGGAAGCCGTGCTCCTGGCCGAGCGCGATGGCGGCGTCCCAGGCGCGTCTCGCCGCCGCGATCAGGCGGTCGTCGGGACAGGAGGCGGCGTCCAGCGGCAGCGGCGCGATCGCGACCTTCTCGTAGCCGTCCCGATGGCCGTAGGCCGCGCGCCGGTGGTTGCGGATCACGCGCAGCATCGCCGTCGCGTTGGGCTCGTAGCCGGGGAAGGTGCCGATCTCGTTCGCCATCTCGGCCGAGGTGGCATAGGCGACGCCCGTCATGATCGCCGAGACCGCGCCGCAGATCGACCGGCCCTCCGGGCTGTCGTAGGGGATGCCGGAGGCCATGAGGAGGCCGCCGATGTTGGCAAAGCCCAGGCCCAGGGTGCGGTAGCGGTAGGAAAGCTCGGCGATCCTGCGCGACGGGAACTGCGCCATCGTCACCGAGATCTCGAGCGCAATGGTCCACAGCCGGCAGGCATGCTCGAACGCGGCCACGTCGAAGCGCTTGTCGAGCCCCGGCCCGGACGGGCCGGAGCGGGCGCCGCTCGCGTGTGCGCCTTCGCTGCGGGTGCGAAACATCACGAGGTTCAGCGACGCGAGGTTGCAGGCCGTGTCGTCGAGGAACATGTACTCCGAGCACGGGTTGGATGCCCGGATCGGACCCGACTGCGAGCAGGTGTGCCAGTCGTTGATGGTGGTGTGGTACTGCAGGCCCGGATCGGCCGACGCCCAGGCCGCATGGCCGATCCTCTCCCACAGGTCGCGCGCCTTGAGCGTCTTCACGACCCTGCCGCCCAGTCTGGCGGTCAGCGCCCAGTCCGTGTCCTCGACCACCGCCTCGAGGAACTCGTCGGTGACCCGCACGGAGTTGTTGGAGTTCTGGCCGGAGACGGTGAGATACGCCTCGCTGTCCCAGTCGGTGTCGAAAGCGGCGAAGTCGATCTCCTCGTTGCCCTGGCGCGCGAGCTGCACGACCCTGCGGATGTAGTTGTCGGGCACCAGATCGCGCCGGGCCTCCTTGATGGCACGCTTCAGCGCGGGGTTCTTCGAGGGCTCGTAGCAGGCCTCGTCCTCGGCCTCGCAGTTGACGCAGGCGCGCATGATCGCCTTGAGGCGGCGCTGGCAGATCTTGGAGCCCGTCACCAGCGCGGCGACCTTCTGCTCCTCCTTCACCTTCCAGTCGATGTAGGCCTCGATGTCGGGATGGTCGACGTCGACCACCACCATCTTGGCCGCGCGCCGCGTGGTGCCGCCCGACTTGATGGCGCCGGCGGCGCGGTCGCCGATCTTGAGGAAGCTCATCAGGCCGGAGGACTTGCCGCCGCCGGACAGCCGCTCGTTCTCGGCTCTCAGCCTGGAGAAGTTGGTGCCGGTGCCGGAGCCGTACTTGAAGAGGCGCGCCTCGCGCACCCACAGGTCCATGATGCCGTTCTCGTTGACGAGATCGTCCTCGATCGACTGGATGAAGCAGGCGTGGGGCTGGGGATGCTCGTAGGCCGACTGCGATTGCGTGACCTCGCCGGTCCAATGGTCCACGTAGTAGTGGCCCTGGCCGGGACCTTCGATGCCGTAGGCCCAGTGCAGGCCGGTGTTGAACCACTGCGGGGAGTTGGGGGCGCCCATCTGCATGGCCAGCATGTAGCGGTGCTCGTCGAAGAAGGCGCGCGCGTCGTCCTCGCTCGAGAAGTAGCCCCCCTTCCAGCCCCAGTAGGTCCAGGTGCCGGCCAGCCGGTCGAACACCTGGCGCGCGTCGGTCTCGCCGCCCGCGCGTTCGGGGGCCGGCAGCTCCGCCAGACGGCGCTCGTCGGGGGTCGAGCGCCACAGCCACGAGGGCACTTGCGTCTCCTCCACGCGCTTCAGGCGCGCGGGCACCCCGGCCTTGCGGAAGTACTTCTGGGCGAGAATGTCGGCCGCGACCTGGCTCCAGTGCTCCGGCACGGTGAAGCCCTCGAGCCGGAACACGCTCGAGCCGTCCGGATTCCTGATCTCCGAGGTGGCACGACGGAACGGAACCTTCTCGTAAGGCGACTTTCCTGCCGTCGTGAACCGCCGCTTGATCTGCATTTCTTGCCCCCAAGGAGATGGAGCACGAAACGCGATACAAGCTCGTGCTAGCTGCAAATGGCCGTTGAACGCTCAACGCAACTAGCGGATCGCAAGGACAAACTCCGCTGGATCACTCGGTTACACAATGACCGCGTAACACGACGCGGATACCGCATGCGCAACGGAGCCTTTCATTCTCCGTCTCGCCCAAGCGCCTACCGAATCCCTCAAGTCGAACTGCGGCAGCGCAATTGTCTCTTGGAGGGCACCGCCACTGGCGCGCACCCGTGAGGAAACACACTATGACGATTCGAAGGCAACGTCATCGTGTAGAACGTCATCTTGTAGGTGCGATATGCCTTCGATACTAGATGTAGATGCTCTGCAGGATGTCGGCTGGCCCAATACTGGCGCGAGCTGACGAGCCTGCACGGGCTGTGTGGCGCGCACGGTTATCTCGATTCCGGCACAATGGGCAGTGGCTCTTGTGCCTCTTGCCAGCGCCGCGTGGACAGGGCGGATGGGCGATGCCATAAGCGCGGAGGGACGGGCGCCCGAGGCTCCACGGAGAGCAGGAGAACGATGAGCGTTTTCAGCGAGATATTCAGCTGGTGGGGCGGCAACTCCTGGTCCAACCGCATCTATACGGCGTTCAGAGGCAGGCTTGTCGGCGCCGACGCGAGCGGCAACCGCTATTACGTGCAGAGAAAGGGCATCGGCCCGCTCGGCGTTCCGCGCCGCTGGGTAATTTATAAGACCCTGGCCGAAGCCTCGCAGGTGCCAGCCGAGTGGCACGGCTGGCTGCACTACATGGTGGACACCCCGCCGACCGCCGAAGACTACACGCCCCGCCCGTGGCAGAAGGAGCATCTCATGAACATGACGGGCACCCCGGACGCCTATCGCCCGCCCGGCAGCATTCTCGCGAGCGGCAAGCGTCCCGCGGCAACGGGCGACTATGAGGCCTGGCAGCCACCGGAGAAGGCCTGACCGGCGCGGGCCGGGCAGCGGAGCCCGCGCGCGTCACATTGGCGCCCATGTTGGCAATAGGCTTCGTCGCATCCCCGTGTGCGCGAGTCGTTTTCCCCTTCCATTCCGGGTGCGGCAGCGATGACGAGGACCAGGAGCAAGACCAGACGTATCGTGCGCAAGCTGCGCCTTCCGCTGGTAGCTGCGCTGATGGTCTTGACCGACATGCCGGCGCAGGCCCAGCGCATCCAGAACGCGATCGCCAGCTTTGCGGCGCTCGACAAGGTCACGGCCGCCGTCAGGCAATTGACGATCGAGCTCAACAAGACGGGCGAGTTCCGGACTCTCAAGATCACGCCGCGGGTGTGCTACACCAGCGATCCCAGGGAGCCGCCGAGGACGTCGACGTTCGTGGAGGTCAACGAGATCATGTTCGACGGCAAGGAGAGGCGCATCTTCACAGGGTGGATGTTTGCGGAGAGCCCCGGCCTCAACCCGCTCGTGCATCCGGTGTTCGACGTCTGGCTGACGGGCTGCTCCAGTCCGCAGGGGGCACCTCCGCCCAAGGGCGTGACGCCGTCCGCCAAGACGCCGCCCGCGGCCGAGCCCCCATCGCAGCCCCGCCGCCGCCCGCCGCGCTGACGCGTGTCTGCCGGGCTACGCCGGTTCCCCGGCCCACGAGTCGGCCGTGCTCCGCCTCTACCTCGATGCGCGGCCGATGAACACGGCGTCAGCCCTCGACGCCCAGCAGCCTCAGCACGAATGCGGGTTGGGCGTCGCGGGGCATGGCGGAGAAGTCGGCGTCCTGCGCGAGGGCCCGCTCGAGGTGCGCGTGGAACTCCGCCCGCTCGACCTCGATGGCGCCGAACTGCTTCAGGTGATCGGTGACGAACTGCGTGTCGAGCAGGAGGAACCCGCCGTGGATCAGCCGTGCGCACAGGTAGACGAGTGCCGCCTTGCTGGCGTCGCGCTCGAGCGAGAACATGCTCTCGCCGAAAAACGCGCCGTGCAGCGCCACGCCGTATAGACCGCCGACGAGCCGGCCATCCCGCCAAGCCTCCACTGTGTGGCAATGGCCATCGTCGTAAAGGTCGCGATAGAGCGTGCGGATTTTCGCGTTGATCCAGGTCGTGCGCCGTCCCGGCCGCGAGGCCGCGCAGCCGGAGATGACGGCGTCGAAGTCGCTGTCGACGCGAATCTCGAAGGTGCCCCGCCGTACCGTGCGCGCGAGCCGGCGCGGCACGTGGACGCTGTCGAGCGGCAGGAGGCCGCGCTGCTGCGGCTCGATCCAGTACAGCGCCGGGTCGTCTGCGCTCTCGGCCATGGGAAAGATGCCGCAGGCGTAGGCTTTGAGCAGCACCTGCGGGGTGATCTCGATCAGGATGTCGTCGCGCGCGGCCATTCGTGGTCAGGTGACGGTCACATTCCAAATCGCGATCATGCCGGCAAACTGTGGCTTTGCGCGGGCTTCTGCGGCACCTTCTCCAGGAAGCTCTCCAGCCAATGGATATTGTAGAGCCCGTTGACGATGTCGGGCTCCTTGGTGAGCCGGGCGAACAGGGGGATCGTGGTCTCGACCCCGTCGATCACGAACTCGGACAGGCAACGCTTGAGCCGCATCAGGGCCTCGTTGCGGTTCTTGCCGTGCACGATCAACTTGCCGATCAGGCTGTCGTAGTAGGGCGGGATGCGATAGCCCTGGTAGACGCCGCTGTCCACGCGAACGCCGAGCCCGCCCGGCGGATGCCAGTAGGTGATGACGCCGGGCGAGGGCATGAAGGTATCGGGGTTCTCCGCGTTGATGCGGCATTCGATGGCGTGACCCGAAAAGACGACATCGCACTGCTTGAGCGTGAGCGCATTGCCGGCGGCGATCCGGATCTGCTCGATGACGAGGTCGAGCCCGGTGATCATCTCCGTCACGGGGTGCTCCACCTGCAGGCGCGTGTTCATCTCGATGAAGAAGAACTTGCCATCCTCGTAGAGGAACTCGACGGTTCCAGCCCCGCGGTAGCCGAGCTTCTGCATCGCGGACGCCACCGTTGCGCCGATGCTCTTGCGCTCTTCGGCGTTGAGTGCCGGGGAGGGCGCCTCCTCCATGATCTTCTGGTGCCGGCGCTGCAGCGAGCAGTCCCGCTCGCCGAGGTGGATGGCGTTGCCGTTGCCGTCGCCGAACACCTGGACCTCGATGTGGCGCGGTGTGGCGAGGTACTTCTCGAGATAGAGGCTGTCGTCGCCGAATGCCGCCTTGGCCTCTGCGCGCGCCGTCTTGAAGGCGAGGTCGAGGTCGGCAGGCCCGCGGACCACCTTCATGCCGCGGCCGCCGCCGCCCGCGGCGGCCTTGACGAGCACCGGATAGCCCATGTCGGAGGCGATGCGCGCGGCCTGGACCGCGTTGGCGACCACCCCTTCGGAGCCCGGCACGACGGGGATGCCGAGACGACGCGCGGTCGCCTTGGCCTCGACCTTGTCGCCCATCATGCGGATGTGCTCCGGCGTCGGGCCGATGAAAGCGATCTCGTGGCCTTCGAGGATCTCGGCAAAGCGCGCGTTCTCGGCGAGGAAGCCGTAGCCGGGGTGGATCGCGTCGGCGCCCGTGATCTCGCAGGCCGCGACCAGACGCGGGATATTGAGATAGCTCTCGGACGCCGGCGGCGGGCCGATGCACACGCTCTCGTCGGCGAGACGCACGTGCATGGCGTCGGCGTCGGCCGTGGAGTGCACCGCGACCGTGGCGATGCCGATCTCCCTGCAGGCCCGCAGAACCCGGAGCGCGATCTCGCCGCGATTGGCGATCAACACCTTCTCGAACATCGGTGCGATGAAGCTCCGCTACGCCTACTCGATGATTGCCAGGGGCTCCCCGAACTCCACGGGCTGGCGGTTGCCGACCAGGATGCGGGTTACGACCCCGGCCTTGGGAGCGGGGATGTGGTTCATGGTCTTCATCGCCTCGATGATCAGGATGGTCTGCCCCTGAACAACGCGCGAGCCGACGCCAACGAAGGGCGGCGCGCCCGGCTCCGGTCCCAGATAGGCGGTCCCGACCATGGGGGAGCGCACGCAGCCCGGGTGCTTGCCGGGGTCGGCCTCGCCCGCCGCCGGCTCTGCCTGCGCGGGCGCGCCCGCCTGCAGCGCGACCGCTGGCGGGGCCGACACCGCCGGGGCGCCGCCGTACGGCTGGCGCGCCACGCGCACGCGCATGCCGTCGCGGTCGATCTCGATCTCGGTGAGGCCGGTCTCGTCCAGAAGCTGGGCCAGCTCGCGGATCAGCTCCTGGTCGACGCCGGCCCTGCCTTTGATCTCCTTTGCCATGACCCGCATCGGTCCCCTTTGTGCACGCTCCGGGCGCATCTTCCCCGACCTCAGCCCGTCATGTGCCACTGTCAGCGGCTTTAGCCAATAGGTCCGCCATGGCCTCCATGGCAAGCTCGTAGCCCTTGGGGCCGAAACCGCAGATCAGCCCGTGTGCCGCCGGGCTCACATAGGAGGTGTGCCGGAATGGCTCACGCCGGAACACATTGGAGAGGTGCAGCTCTATGACGGGGCGCTCGGCGGCGTTGAGGGCGTCGAGGATGGCAATCGAGGTGTGCGTGTAGGCGCCGGCGTTCAGGACGATGCCGCCGGCCCGCTCCCGCGCCTCCTGGATCCAGTCGACGAGCTGGCCCTCGGAGTTGGTCTGGCGAAAGTCGACCTCGAGCCCCAGCGACCGGGCGCGCGCCTCGGTGCGCCGGCGGATGGCATCGAGGGTGACGGAGCCGTAGATCGCCGGCTCCCGAACACCGACCAGGTTCAGGTTCGGGCCGTTCAGCACGAAAATCGGCTTCGGCATGACCGCCCGCGCGCGCGCCCCGAGTCTTCTCGATGCAATCTGGAGCCGTCAGCAGACCTTGCAGCCCTCCTTGCGCACCTCGGCAATCATCTTGGCCATCCGCTCGAGCAGGTTCTCGGGTGCGCCCGGGATGATCTTGTCACCGATCAGGAAGTACGGCGTGCCCTGGATGCCGAGCTTCTTCGCCAGAGCCCGCGTGTCGTCGATCTCTTTCTGGACGGCGGGCGAGGCCATGTCCTTCTTGAGCTTGGCCATGTCGAGGCCCACCTTCTCGGCCGTGCGCAGCGCCGAAGCCTCGTTGGCCTGGCCCTGGGCCTCCAGCATGGCGCGATGGAACTCCCAGTACTTGCCCTGCAGCTTGGCGGCGAGCGCGACCTTCGAGGCCTGCTCGGACTCCTTGGCCAGGATCGGGTACTCCTTGAGGATGACCTTGACTTGCTTGTCGCTCTCGACCAGACGCGCCATGTCGCCGAAGGCGCGCTTGCAGTAACCGCAGTTGTAGTCGAAGAACTCGATCACCGTCACGTCACCCTTGCCGTTGCCGACGATTGGCGAGGAGGTGGGGTGGAAGACCTCCTTGGCGTTCTCCTTGATGGCGGTCGCCATCTTCGCGCTCGCGATCTGATCCATCTTCGACTCGAGCAGAGTCTGCACCTCGATCAGGATCTCGGGGTTCTTGAGCAGGTAGTCCTTGACGATGCTCTCGACCTCCTTGCGCTGCGCGGCGTTGAGCGCCGGCTGCGCGACGGGCGGCTTCTGCGCCGCGGCGGGCGGCGTCTGGGAGCTCTGGCCGATGGCGAACGTCGCGTAGAGCAGCAGAGCGGCGGGCGCGAGCAGCAGCAGCCCCTTCCTGGAGGTCAGGGCGGCAACGATGGTGGCAGGCGTCATGCACTTCTCCTGTGGGGACCTGGCGACTGGGCGGTGCAGAGGCCGGTCAGTTTGGGTCCTTGTACTTGATGATGTCTTGCGCGCGAAGCCATTCCGGCGAGCCTTCCCGCAGCTTGGTAACTGCTCGCTTCGCAAAAATCTGCGCCTGCTTGATATTGCCGTCCTCGAAGTACCCCTCGGCGGTGGAGAACTCGGCCTGGGGGCCCAGCCCCTTCTTGTAAAGGGCGATCCCGAGCTGGCGGTGGGCGTGGCCGTAAGTGCGGTCGAGGGCGACGGCACGCCGCAGCAGCGATATGGCCTCCTCGAGCACGGCGGCGTCCTCGGTGCCCAGCATCGCCTGGGCCAGCTGCACCTGCATCAGGGGCTCGTTGCCGCCGGCGAGCTGCAAGGCCTTGCGCAGCGGCGGAATGGCCTCGCGATGCTTGCCGGCCCAGTAATGGAAGCTGCCCTTGATCTCCCAGAAATAGGGGTTGTCGGGCGCCTCCTTGATGAGGGCGTCCACCTCGCCGATGGCCTCGTTGCACCTGCCGGAGCAGTTGCGCGCGATCGCACGGGCGTAGCGGGCCGGCAGGCTCTGGTCCTTGGACGGAAAGCGGTTGAAGACGGCTCCTGGACTGTCGAGGTAGCCCGCGATCTTGGCGCGGACCATATCGTGGCGCAGCTGCAGCTCGGGGGAGTCCTTCGCGTCGTAATAGCGGCTGGCGGTCACCAGCTCGCGCAGCCGGGCGACGCGGTCGGCCGCCACCGGATGGCTGCGCACGAAGGGATCCTGGTAGGTGGCCGACACGTACTCCTGCTGGGCGAAGCTCTCGAACGTCTCCAGCATGCCGCGGCCGGACTGCTTGGTGGCCTCCAGGTACTTCATGCCGGCCTGGTCGGCGGCCGATTCCTGCGAGCGCCGCTCGCTCAAGAGCGAGCGCATCAAGAACTCCTGCCCGCCTACGCCTATGCCCATGCCCAGGCTGCCCATCTCCTTCCCGGTATCGCCGCCGGCCGCCGCGCCCCCGATCATGGCACCGACGCCGAGGATCATGAGCAGCGCAGCCTTGGTCTGGTCGCGCGCGATGCGTGTCCTCAGCGCGGCGAGATGCCCGCCGGTGATGTGCCCCGTCTCGTGGGCGATGACGCCGATCACCTGGTTGGGCGTCTTGGCCTGCTGCAGCGTGCCCGTGTTGATGAACACGTTGAGGCCGTCGACCACGAAGGCGTTGAAGGCCTCCGACTTCACGATGCGCATGGTGATGTGGGAGCCGAGGCCCGCGGCCTTGAAGATCGGGCGCGAGTAGTCCTTCAGGAGGTTCTCGGTCTCGGTGTCGCGGACCAGCGGAATGCCCTGGGCGACCGCAGCCGACGCGGCGAGGCACATCGACAGGGCGTAGAGCCCGGCCACGGTGGCGACGCTCCATCTGACAGGGCGGCTGTGCCGCCCGCGTGCCGCCGGCCCCATCCGTCCACTGCCGTCTCGATTTTGCCGCACGCCAAGACCTCGCTTGGATAGCACTTCAGCTTTGAGCGACTGCTGCGCCAGCTGTGAGCGACCGCTGCGCGCTGCCGGCGCCAAGTTACCGCCCCGGGGCGCCGGTCCGCCTAGGCAACTGGAAGGCGCCCGACTATAAGCGCCTCGCTGCCGGTGCGCCACCACACGTAGCGGCCGAACCGACAGGCAACGTGTGCGATTAGGGCGCAACCATGGCGGTTTGAGGGCCCGGGCGGACGGAGTGCTCATGACCAGACTGCAAACTGACAACCACGCGTTGCCGTCAGCGCTGCGGCTCTCGCTGCGCAGCGAGGTTCCGCCTTTCATCGTCATGGACGTGATGCAGGCGGCGGCCGAGCGGGAGACCAAGGGCGACAAGGTCATCCACATGGAGGTCGGCCAGCCCGGCACGCCGGCGCCGCGGGCCGCGCGCGAGCGCGTGGCCGCCGCCCTCGAGCGCGAGACGCTGGGATACACCGTCGCGCTCGGCCTGCCGGCCCTGCGCGAGCGCATCGCCCGCCATTACGAGGAGCGCTACGGCATCGCCGTGGACGCGGAGCGCGTGGTCGTCACCACCGGCTCGTCGGCGGGCTTCGTCCTCGCGTTCCTCACCCTCTTCGACGCCGGCAGCAGGGTGGCGCTGCCGTCGCCCGGCTATCCCTGCTACCGCCACATCCTCACCGCGCTCGGCCAGACCCCGGTGCCGATCGCGACCGATACCGCCACGCGCTGGATGCCGACCGGGGCGCAGATCGAGGAGGCCTTCCGCACCGACGCCGTGACCGGGCTGGTGGTGGCGAGCCCCAACAACCCGACCGGCACCATGCTGGAGCCCGCGCGCCTCGAGGAGATCGCCGCCGCGTGCCGCAGCCGCGGCATCTGGCTCGTCTCCGACGAGATCTACCACGGCCTCACCTACGGGATGGCGGAGGAGACGGCGCTCGCGCATGCGAGCGAGGCGGTCGTCGTCAACAGCTTCTCCAAGTACTTCTCGATGACCGGCTGGCGCGTCGGCTGGCTCGTGGTTCCGCCGGCTCTGGTGCGGCCGATCGAGCGCCTGGCGCAGAACCTCTACATCTCGCCGCCGACGGTGTCGCAGGTGGCGGCGCTCGGGGCCTTCGATGGCCGGGACGAGCTCGAGGCCAACCGGCGCGTCTATGCCGAAAATCGCGAACTCCTGCTGGCCGAGCTGCCCAAGGCCGGGCTCGAGCGCATCGTGCCGGCCGATGGCGCTTTCTATCTTTATGCCGATGTCGGCCGCTTCACCCTGGACGCCCATGCCTTCACCCGGGAGATGCTGGCGGATATCGGCATCGCCGCCACCCCGGGTGTCGACTTCGACGCCGAGCGCGGCGGCCGCTATGTGCGCTTCTGCTACGCCGGCACCACCGGGGACATGGCGGAGGCCGCGCGCCGGCTGGGCGCGTGGGGCCGCCTCGCGGGCCGCCCGCCCGTACCGGGTTGAGCAGAAATCCCGGCCACGCCGGCGCTCGAGTCTGGAGTGCAGCGCGTCCGCCTTCGGTCCCTTGCCCTCGGACCGCCCATTGCACGGTGAACCTCGACCCAAGCGATACTATCGCGGGCCGTCACGCAGCCAACCAACTGGGGTCAGGACCCGTAAACTGAACGAAAAAACTCGGATGACGACTTCGATCCCAGGACGGACCTCGATCAGCCGGTCGCTGGTCTGCCGGTGTAAACCGCCAATTGAGCGGTGAAAGCCCGCTTGTAGGCGGGCCGCGCTTCGCCGCGGGCAACATAGGCAGTCAGGTTTGGAAATTCGTCCAGCACGCCCGATGGTCTCAGCCTGAGCAGCACCGATACCATCATCAGGTCGCCCGCGCTGAACCCACCATCGAGCCAGTCGGCACTGCCAAGGCGAGCGGAAAGTTGCTTCAACCGGTCGCGGACGCGATCCTCGACCAGAGGCAGGCGCTCCTTA
>Ga0075431_100000110_pt1 | contig 52121 bp, 55 predicted proteins | sample RhiMetdeltSRZDD5_FD_75297 | JGI IMG/M metagenome (GOLD analysis project Ga0075431, IMG submission 75297) | Populus rhizosphere microbial communities from Tennessee, USA - Rhizosphere MetaG P. deltoides SRZDD5 | ecosystem: Host-associated > Plants > Roots > Rhizosphere > Soil | place: USA... | reverse complement strand
TAGCGAATAGTGAATAGTGAATAGTGAATAGTGAATAGTGACGCGTGAAGCAGGTGGTCGCCACTCGCTATTCGCTATTCGCTACTCACTACTCACTACTCACTACTCACTCCCCCACTACTGCAACCCGTTCACGCGGGCAACGAAGGCGCGCACCGTCGGCATCACCTCGGGCAGGAGCGCGCGCACCTGCGCGCGCGTCATGCCGGCGCGGATGCGGGAATCGTAGAGGATGTTGAGCAGATACTGGTCATAGACGTCGAAGAACCCCATCTGCACGTTGTCATTGAACATCGTCCAGGGCACCGTGGGATCGTCGCGGATCGGTCCGAGCCCCTGCAACAGCTCCTCGTAGGCGCAGTCGTAGAAGATGAAGTCGCTGACGTCGGCGACCAGGATCACGTCGGAGCGCAGGATCCGGTAGCTCGGGTCCCGCCGCAGCCCCGACAGGCACTGCGGCTCGAGCGAGCGCAGGATCAGCCGGCTTCTGTTGCCGTAGAGCTCGCGGACGGTGCGGGGGAAATCGCGCTCGCGCACCAGCCGCACCACATAATTCGCATCCTCGCGCCGCTCGGTGACCGCGATGTCGAGATTGGCGATGCGCGCGCCGATGTCGGCGATGACCTGCGTGACCGCGCCACTGCGATCCGGGGTCGCGCGGTTCTCGATGAAGACGCGCACCGGCTGATCGTATTTGCGGATGCGGTCGGAGGGACCGCTCAGGCCCAGCTCGGCGCCGAAGGCGACCTTGAAGAAGCCGTCGAAGATCTGCGCGTCCGTGAAGGTCTTGCGCTCGGCGGCGCGGCGCTTGCCGATCTCCGGATGCTCCGGCTGCGCCAGCGCGGCAACGGCGCACGCGAGCAGCAACCCGGCGATGGACGCGAAGCCGAACGAACGTCGCCGGAACGAGCTCATGGCGAGGGGCGCTGGGGGGAGACCAGCCAAGTCCTTCGGTGATGTGGCGTCGTCGACAAATTTTTCGAGCCGTTTCCACCCTTGACCGACTGACGTCAAGCCTAAATGAGGGCGCGGCCAATGGCTATTGAATCGCGGTTCCCGGCTGGTTGGAATGCTTGTTCGGCAGGCGCCCAAGCACGATCACCTGCGGGCGAACTTGACCTTCTTGCCGGTGCTCTTGGCGGCAACTGCCGGCTTCTTGCCCTTGGCGAGCGACTTGGCGAGCCGCTTCTTCGCCTCCAGCCGCTTCTTGGCCGCAGCCTCGGCGGCGCGCTTCTTGGCGGCCTCGATCGCCTCGGCGTAGCGCTTGCACTCGATCGGCTCGCTGGCCTTGAGCTCGGCGCGCTCCGCCGCGGTCGGCTCGCGGAAGAACTCGTGCCGACCGGCCTGCAGCACCGGTACGAACTCCTTGCGGAACCGGCAGGCGTTGCGGTCGGAGGTGAGCGCGGGGTTCATGTAGTAGCGGATCAAGCGCTCCTGCACCTCGCTGCGCTGCGCGAGCTCGTCCTGCGCGATCGCCACCGAATAGCGCCAGGCCGGGCCGCCCCGCGGCGTGCGCCGCGCCGCCGGCAGGCAGGTGAACGAGAACTGGCAGACGCCGGCGCGCATGTAGAACACGACGTCGCAGATGTCGGCGCCGCCCCATATGCGCCGGTTGGCCTTGGCGCGCTCGAACACCACACGGGCGATGTGCCGCTGTCCCTCTTCGCTTTCGACCGTCGAGCCGCCTTCGAAAAAGACCGCAAGCGCCAGGCAATAGAGGCGCGACTCGGCGACGATGTCGCGCATCGCGGCCCCGGACAGGCTGGCTTCAGCCTCCGGCAAGAGCGAGGCGCCGGCCAGACCGGCCTGGCTCGAGGTGGTGCCCCCACCAGCGACCGCGAGCAGCGTGGCTGCGGCAAGAATCGTCGACCGCGCGGATCTGCGCAGCATGCGGTGCCCCCCTTTGCGGACCACCGCCAGGGCCGTTGGGTCGGCCCGCGTCCGATGAATCCGCCGGATTCAGATATCGAACGGGACCGCGCAGGTTTTGGTCCCGTTTACATTTCAGAATCACATCGCCCGCACAGGGTAGAGAAGAATGCAGCCGATCGCTGTCGCGCCGAAGCCACAGCGTTCGAAAATCGGGCGGCTGCGGCCAGAAGCTTCACAAGGCGCCGCCGGGTGGCGTCGTTGCGAGGAGCTTCAGCGACGCAGGCGATCCAGAAGCGGCACGGCAGCCTGGATTTGCTTCGCCTCGCTAGGAAGAAACGGGAGGGAAACGACCCGCAATGACGGAGGCAAGCGGCGGATCGGTTTCTGGCGCCCCCCACCTCCTCCTGCTGAGAGCCTGCCCCGGACCTGATCCCATAGGCGCTAACATGACCCACCTCGTGTCATCCCGGCCGAGCGAAGCGAGAGCCGGGAACAATGTATCCCTGTCTGCAGATTGTGGGTCACATATGGGTCCCGGCTCGCGCTCGCTTCGCTCGCTTGGCCGGGATGACACTGAGGGAGCCAATTAGTTACTGAGGAGCGCCGCGCAGCGACGCGTCTCGAAGGGTCCTGCGGACCGCTCCTCAGGATCAGGCATTTGCCCAAGTCATCCAGGTGGATCGGCCGTCGGGCCGGTAGGCAACTCGCAATCAAGCCTTCGGGCACTGCGCCGCTGTGGGATGCTTCGCTGCGCGCAATGACCAGCGTGTCCCGGTGGAGTCGCGTCTGCCGCGGCGCGGAAACGGCCTGCGGTCGCTGCTCGGCGCGTTCATCCCACATTGCGTTGCGGCGCCTTGGGTGCGGTGCCGGCTGCGGCGGCCGCGCGCTGATTGAGCGGGAACGAGATCACGCAGCGCACGCCGGTCGCCCGGAACTTCAGCTCGATCCGGCCGTCGAGCTCCGCCGGCAGTGCCTGCTCGATGAACCGTGTGCCGAACCCACGCCGCTCCGGCCGCGCGACCTCGGGGCCGCCGTGCTCCTGCCAGGTCAAGGTCAGCGACAGGTCGTCTCCGAGCTCCTCGATCGTCCATGCGATGTCCACCCGTCCGGAGGACGCTGACAGCGCGCCGTACTTGACCGAGTTGGTCGCAAGCTCGTGCACGCCGGCGGTCAGTCCGAGCGCCTGCTTGGGCCGCAGATAGACGTTGCGGCCGTCGATCCGGATGCGCTCCCCCTGCAGGTAGGGAGCGAGCGTCGTCTGCAGGACGTCGGCGAGATCCGCGCCTTGCCAGCGATAGCGCGTCAACAGGTCGTAGGCGTGGGAAAGCGCGACGAGCCGCGCTTGAAATCCGATCACGAACTCCTCGAACGACGTGGCGGTGCGCGAAGAAAGCCGCGCAATCGCCTGGATCGTCGCCATCGCGTTCTTGGTCCGGTGGTTGATCTCGTCGAGCAAAAGCTTCTGGCGCTCCATCGCCTGCTTGCGATCGGTGATGTCGAAGATCGCGGCGACCGCGGCCACGACCTTGCCGCTTGCATCCTTCACCGGTGCGGTATTGACCAGGATGGTGCCGCGCTTGCCGCTCGGATTCTCCCAGGTGATCTCCTCATCGGTGACCGACACGCCCTGGAGCAGGGTGCGGGCGATGGGCAGGTCGCTCGGATCGTACGGTCGCCCGTCCGGATAGAAGCGCCGGTCGCGCTGGTGGTCGGCGAGCTCGTCGAGGCTCCGCCAGTCGCCTTCCCACAGCCGGCGCATCTCGTCGTTGGCCATGAGAAACTGGCCCGACGGCGCCTGCGCGACGATCACTCCGACCGGCATGCTGCGCACCACCGCCTCGAGCAGCGCGCGCTCGGCGCGCAGGGCCTCTTCGGCCGCTCCGCGCTGGCTGGCGGCCTGCTGCAAGGCCTTGTGCACGTTCTCGATCTCGCGCACGCCGGTCGCCGCGGGTTCGCGCCAGCTGGTTCCGTGGCCGAGCGCCGCGGCCGCCCGTTCCAGTTCCACCAGCGGCCGCACGATCGGCCGCGACGCGAAGATCGCGATCAGGAGACCGAGCGCAATGACGCTCGCCGCAACGGTGCCGACGGTGGCGACGGTCCGCCAATACGGCATGTCGACCGCGGCGCGCGGCACGCCCAAGGCCACTGTCCAGCCGGTCAGGGTGGAGCGCCAGTAGGTTCCGTAGACCTCGACGCCGTCCGACGTCTCGCTCTTGACCCAGCGGGCGCCGCCGCGCCCGGGCTGGGTGCCGAGCATCCCGCCCGCCGGGCGTCCGATGAATATCTCCGGGTCCGGGATGCGGCTGATGAGAATGCCCTTGCGATCGACCACGCCGGCGCGCCAGGCGTCGGGGAAGCGCTGCTCTTGCAGGATCTGGGTGATGCGCTCCGACGCGAATCCCGATGCCAGCACGTAGCGCACCTCGCCGCCGACCTCGACCGGAACCTCGACGGTGACGATCGGCTGGGCCAGCAGCGCGCCGATGATCAGGTTCGAGACCTGCGACCTGCCGGTCTCGAAGACGCGATCCTGGGTTTCAAGGTCGCTGCGCTGACCAAGTGGCGCGCCGAACTCGCGCGCGGTGTGGACGAGCTGGCGGCCGGAGCGGTCCAGGAGCACGGTGGCCAGCGCGTGGCTCAGGCGGGTCACCTCGACGGCATGGTCATAGAACGTGCGCAGGTCGCCCGCGCCGATCAACGGCGAAGCGGCGAGCGTCTTCAGGTTGCCATCGATGTCGGCAACCTGTTGATCGACCGCTTCCGACAGCAGCCGGGCGCGCTCGAGCACGCTCTGCTGGATGGCGGCGTATTCCCGCTCGACGAACCGGTAGGTCATGAACGCCGCAAACCCGGCAAGCGGCAGGCTTGACGCCAGCGCCACCAGGATGAGCCGCGTCCGGATCCCTAAGTGTCTTTTGATCCGCGCAAGCATGGAGGCGGCCGCATCCGTCGTTGGACGGGGGTTGAGCGTGAATTGAGCGATCCTATTGGGTCCGGAGGCGGGTGTCGACGCAACATGCCGGGCGTTAGCGCCGACGCACGAACCGCGTGCAAGCCGCATGCCTCGATGCAGTCGAAGCGCGACGCCGGAATTTTCAGCAAACGTCAGTCGCGCAGCGAACTTAGCGGGCTATTTTGCGTCGGCGCCCGCCATGCGCGAGGCGCGGCTCTGCAGCGCGCGGATGCGGTCGGCGAGGCTGGCCTTGTCGGCGGGTGCCGCCTCGCCGGCGGCGGCGCCGGCGCCGTTGGTCGGCCGGCCGATGGCGTCTGCCGCCAGGATGGTCTCGATCGGCGAGCCGGGCCCCTCGAGCGCGATCGCAAGCTGCGCCACCTGCGCGGCGACATCGTTGATGCGCTCGCGCATCGTCACGTTCTCCGCCTCGGTCTCTTGCTTGTAGGCGGAAAAATCACGCTGCAGCCGCATGCGCTCGTCGCGCACGCGCTCGGCGTCGGTGCGCTCGCGCGTCAGCGTCGCTTCGGTCTGCTGCACCTGCTGCTCGAAATCGGCGACCCGGTCCTTGAGCGTGGCGACCTGAGTCTGGAACGTCACCGCCTCGATGCGTTGGCTTTCGTAGGTGACCGAACGCTCCGCCAGGTCCGTTCTCACCTTGTCGAGCTCGGCCACGGTATCGGCGAGCTTGCGCTCGGCTTCGCGCAGGGCCTCGGTCCTGGTGCCGAGCTCCGCTTCGGCCGTCTTCAGCTTCTCGAGCAGGGTCTGATCGCGCGTGTCGAGAGTGTCGAATGCCGCCGTCTTCTCGGCGAGCTCGGCCTGGAGCGCGTTGAGCGCCTCGGTTTTCTTGCCGAGCTCGGCGAGTTGGGCGGCGCTCTTGGCCCTGAGCTGATCGACGCTCATTTCCAGCCGGCGGGTCGACATCGCGAATTCGGCCCGCAGCTGATCCTTGTCGGCCTGGATCTCCGTGACCGAGACCGGGATCGAGGCCTCCAGACGCCGCTTGGTGAGCCGGATCGCGCGCGCATGCACCAGCGGAATGATCACCAGCGCGAGCAGGCTGGCGGCCAGAAAGCCGAGCCCGACGAACATGATGGGTTCGATCATGAAAAAACGCGCCTCCCGCCTGCGCGGCAACCGGCGCGCCACCTTGCCACGGCCCCGCTTCGGGTTCCAGGTTAACCAGCAGTTAACCCAAATTGCGGCGGCAGCGTCGGCGCGCAACGGCGCGCCGCGCGGGCGCCCTCCGAATGTCGAAGCACGAAAGGCCGGCCAAAGGTGGGGCCGCCCGCTGCGCTCGCGCTCAGGAGACCGAGCGTCAGAACGGGTTCCAGGTCGCCTGCGGCGTGAACTTCAGATATCCGACGTTGACGCCGAGCCGGGCACCCAGGCCGGAGCGGATCGGCACCATCACGATGTTGTTCCAGGTCAAAACCGTCATGCCGAAGCCGCCGACCAGGTAGGCCGAGCCGTCCACTCCCGCGAAGCGCTGGTAGACCGCGTCGGTGGCCGGCAGGTTGTAGACCAGGATCATGGTGCGGTCGCCGTCGCCGCCGACGTCCCAACCGATCGATGGCCCCTGCCAGAACACGCGCAGGTCGCCGGCGTTCTTGGTGAACAGCGTGCCTTCGCCAAAGCGCAGGCCGCCGATGAAGGCGCCGCCACCTTCCTGGCCGAGGATGTAACCGTTGGGAAGTCCCCACTGGCTCACCGCCTTCTCGATCACGGACGCGAGACCGCGGGAGATCGTGCCGAAGAACCGGTGACCGGTGTCGATCAGCTCGTTGGAGGAATATTGGTTGGGGCTCTGGGCGGGGCCGGGCTGTGCTGGGGCGGATTGGACGGCGGCGCCGATCAGCACCAGCACGAGCGGCATGACCCGAAGGACGGCGCGCATCTTGAGGGCTCCATCGATGTTACGGCCCGGGTATTTACCCGTTGCATACGTCGATGCGGGAGAACGGTTAACAAATCGAATCAAAGCACACTATTAGCCAAAAATATGATCGCGGCGGGGCGAAGTTTGCGGCAGGCCCTCGTTCTGCCGGCCGCGTGTACCGCCCCGTTTCGGCGGCACGAACCGGTGGCGCTGGGGCGCGGCGTGGCGACCGCGGGCAATCCGGCGGCATGGCTCGTCGCGGGCGGTCGCCGCAGCCACTGCCATGGCGCGCGGGCCGCGGCTGTGGCCCGGCCCTAGTTCTTCGCCGAAACGACCGAAGTCACCGCCGAGACCGCGGCCGGATCGGCGAGCGCGATAAATGCCGGGACGCGGAAAGACTGCTCCGCCCGGCCATGCAACAACGGCGCGCCGGCGGGCGTCACGATCGTGCCGCCGGCCGCGACCAGCAGCGCGTGGCCGGCGGCGACATCCCATTCCGACGTCGGCGCCAGCCGCGGATAGATATCGGCCGCCCCCTCCGCCAGCTCGCAGAACTTGAGCGCCGAACCGCGGGCGCGGCGGCGCAGCCGCGGAAATCGCTCGAGCAGCTCGGACGTGCCGGGATCGAGATGCGATCGGCTGACGGTCGCTACCGGATCCCGCTCCGGCCAGCGGCGCGCGCGGATCGCTCGCGCCTCGCCGACGATCCCGCCGCGCGGCGCGAGCCGCAACCTTTCCGCCCCGCGACCCTGCCCCCCGCGCCAGAGCAGGTTGCGGGCAGGCGCGCCGATCACGCCGAGCAGCGGCAGGCCGTCGACGACGAGCGCGACGTTGACGGTATATTCGTCGCGGCCTTCGAGCAGCTCGCGGGTGCCGTCGAGCGGATCGACCGACAGGAATGCCGGGCGCAGCGCGTCCGACGACAGGCGCAAGCTCTCGGCGCTTTCCTCGGAGATCACCGGGACGCCGGGCAGGATTCGCGCCAGGCCGTCGAGCAGCACGGCCTCGGCGGCCGCATCCGCGGCCGTAACCGGCGACTGATCGGGCTTCGTCCGCGCCGCCAGTTCGGCGCGGCCGAGCGCCAGGATGGCGGCGCCGGCGCGCGCGACCAGCTCGGTCAAGGCGGCGACCAGCCCTGTCTCCACGAGCGGCGCGGCGCGCTGCAAACGATCGACTCCCTGCCTTGGTGATTCCGCCACCAGCGGTGTATCACACCCGCGCCTCCGCGATCAGGCCGCCGATTCGCGGAATTTGTCTTATCTCGGAGACGCGCATGTCCGGCCCTGCCGCGATCGAAGCCCTCGACCTCGCCGCGCTGCTGTGCTCGCGGGTGTGTCACGACCTCATCAGCCCGGTGGGTGCGGTGGTCAACGGCATGGAAGTGCTGGAGGACACGAGCGACGAGAGCACCAAGACCTTCGCGCTCGACCTGATCAAGAAGAGTGCCGCCCAGGCCTCGGCGCGGCTGCAGTTCTGCCGGCTCGCGTTCGGGTCGGCCGGCTCGGCCGGAGCGGAACTCGATCTCGGCGATGCCGAAGCGGTCGCGCGCGGATTCATCGAGGACGACAAGACCACGCTCGGCTGGGAGCTGCCGCGGGTGCTGCTGCCGAAGAACCACGTCAAGCTGCTGCTCAACCTGCTGTTGCTGGCGACCCAGCTCATTCCGCGCGGCGGCAAGATCACCGCACAGGCCAGCGGCGAGGGCGCCGGCATGGCATTTCGGGTCTCGGCGGCCGGCCTCAATGCCCGCATCCCGCAGACCGTGCCCGGCCTGGTGGCGGGCGAGCCGCCGGGCGGCACGGTCGATGCTCATGCCATCCAGCCGTTCTTTACCGGCCTGCTCGCCCGCGCCTGCGGGCTGACGGTGGCGATCGAGCCCGAAGGCGACGCCATCGTCATCGCGGCCCGCTGATCGGCGTCGAGCGGGCCCGTTTGCACCACCGCGGGCCGCCGACTCTCGAGCTGAGATGGCCGCCAAGCCGACCCAGAACGCTCGTAGCCCGGATTGAGCGCAAGCGAAATCCGGGGTCGGCCGCGCGATCGAGCGCTCACGCCGGCCGAGCGCCAATCAGCCACGCCGATCTTCGGGGCGGCCATCTACGGCTCGCCAAAGCGCCCGCGATCTTCACCGAAATCTCCGGCCCAGTCGGGCGGCAACACACCGCGTCGCACGTAGTCGTGAAACGATGAGTGCGGCCAGTCGCAGACCCTTGTGACCAGCGCGTGCTTGACTGGATTGAAGTGGATGTAATCGACATGTCGTTCGAAATCACTTTCGCCACGGATGGTGTGCTCCCAGAAGCGACGCTGCCAAAGAGCGCGCTCTCCATTTGGATGGCGTGAGACGTGAACGCCTGCGCGCGTCACGGCGTCGGTGAATCGGCGCTTGATCAGGCTCAGCCGATTTGAGAAATCCGCGTCCCCCTCAGGCAAAGTCATCAAGAGATGCAGGTGATCCGGCAGCACCACTACCGCGTCGATCACGAACGGGTGCGCCTGCCGCACTGTGCGGACCGCCACACGCAGGTGCCCGATATGATCGACCAGCGCGCCTGATGTTCGATCAGCGAGCGTGACCGTGAAGAAATACGTGCCACCCGCGACGAAGTTGCGCCGGTATCGGACCATACCCAGAGGATAACCCGGATTTCGCGGTGCTCAATCCGGGCTACGCGCTGAGATGGCCGCCAAGCCGACCCAGAACGATCGTAGCCCGGATTGAGCGCAAGCGAAATCCGGGGCCGGCGGCGCGATCGAGCGCTCACGCCGGCGCGAGCCGTCTCCCGGGCCGCGCCAGCAGCCACAGCGCGACCGCGATGTTGATCAGGTTCCAGGCCAGTCCGTTGGCGAAGGCGGCGCGATAGGATCCGGTGAGGTCGAAGATCACGCCGGAGATCCAGCCGCCGAACGCCATCCCGAACAGGCTCGCCATCAGCACGATGCCGAGGCGGGTGGCGGCCTCGTGCGGCGAAAAGTACTCGCGTATGATGATGGCGTAGCTCGGCACGATCCCGCCCTGGACCAAGCCGAACAGGATCGAGATCAGGTAGAGCGAAGAGAGCCCGTTGAACAGCATGTAGAGCAGGAGCGCGGTCGCCTGCAGCACCGAGCCGATGAGCAGCGTGGCGACGCCGCCGACGCGGTCGGCAATGAAGCCGGACGCCACGCGACTGATCACCCCGAAGCCGAGCATCAGCGAGAGCATTTCGGCACCGCGCGCGACGCCATAGCCGAGGTCGCCGCAATAGGCGACGATGTGCACCTGCGGCATCGACATGGCGACGCAGCACGCGACCGCCGCGAGCGACAACAGGATCAGCAGCGCATTGGGCGACACGCCGAGCACGGCGTGGGCTTCCTTGAAGGCAGCGTTCGCTGCCGGATCCTCGTGCGCGGGCGCGCGTCGGCGCAGCATCCACGCCAGCGGCAGCATGGTGGCGGCGCAGAACAGGCCGACGCCGATATGGGTCGGCCGCCAGCCTGCGGTCGCGATGAAATGCTGCAGGATCGGCGGCCAGAATGCGCCGGCAAGGTAGTTGCCGCAGGCGCAGATCGCGACCGCGATGCCGCGCCGCCGCGTGAACCAGTGCGACACGTCGGCCACCAGCGGCCCGAACGTCGCCGAGCTGCCGATGCCGATCAACAACCCCTGCGCCACCGCGAATTGCCAGAGGCTCGCCGCAAAGCCCGAGAGCACGTATCCGAGGCCGATCAGGGCGGCCCCGCAGGCCGCCGGCAGCATGATGCCGAAACGGTCGGAGAGCCGACCCATCAGCGCGCCGCCGAGCGCAAAGCCGACCATGGTCGCGCTGAAGGGCAGCGACGCCTCGGCGCGGTCGACGCCGAACTCCGCCTGCACCGCCGGCAGCGCGACCACGACCGACCAGAGGCCGACGCCGCCGATCGTGCTGATCGCGGTCGAGATGGCGAGCCGCCACCACGCATACGAACTTTCCGCCGCGTCTGCCTGCGCGCGCGCAGCGATGCTGTGGGGAGTCAAGAGGGCGCGATTCCTTTCGAGGTGGATCGCCCGTTGCTAGCACCGGAGCCCACGCGTTTCCATGCTAGGCTCATGAAATGAGCGAATATGTGCATCGCGATTTCGAATGGAGCGCCCATGCTGCCGCCGCGGCCCTTCTTCTTCTTGCGGCACGGGCAAACCGACTGGAACGCGCAGGGCCGTATCCAGGGACATACCGACGTGCCGCTCAACGCGACCGGAGTCGCGCAGGCGCAGGCGGCGGCCGGGCGCCTGCAAGGCCGGGGGATCGATTGGATCGTGAGCAGTCCGCTGGCGCGCGCCCGCTCGACCGCCGAATTCGTCGCACGGCGGCTCGGGCTTCCCGTCCAGCTCGATGACGATCTCAAGGAACGCCGTTTCGGCGCCTTCGAGGGAATGATTGCCGATGAGGTCAAGCGCGCGCACGGGCTCGCGCCCGAGCAGCCGATCAGCCTCATCCTGCCGCCCGATGCCGAGCAATGGCCGCAGACGCTCGCGCGCTCGCGCGCGGTAGTTGGCAAATGGCTGGCCGCGCAGCCCGACAAGGTCGTGCTGTTCGTCAGTCACGACGGCCTGTTCCGCGCCCTGCATGAACAGCTCCTCGGTAGCCGGCCAGGGGCGACGCACGCGGCGCCCTATCGCTTCGCTCCCCGGGAAGAGCGATGGAGCGTGACCGAGCTGGCGTCGGCGTGATGACTTATCCCTCCCCGGCAAAGACCGGGCGCAGGAACGTGCGCTCCTCGCTCAGGATGAAGCGCGCCTCGTGCGCGAGCTGGAAGTTCGCCGCGCCCTCCGGATCGGCCTTGAGGCGTGCCCGATAGGCTTCGTAGGCCGCGAGGCTTTCGAACGAGATCAGCGCGAGCGCGATGTTGTTGGTGCCTTCGTGCGGCAAGAAGTAGCCGACGAGATCGCCGCCGCAGCGCGGGATGATCGTCGTCCACCGGCGTGCATAGGTCTCGAACTCGTCGCGCTTGAACGGATCAAGCACGTATCGGATGCAGCAGGTGATGGCCATGTGCGGCTCCTCGTTGGGCGACGAGGCCACCCTGCCACGGCGCATGCGGCCGATGTTTCGCCCACGGCCGAAGCGATTGGCCGCTACGCGGGTTGCTGCTGCCACACCATCGTCGGCTGGCGCGCGAGACGCACTGCCGGCGACACCAGGATCACCACGGCCTGGAGAACAAATCCGAAGGCCACCACGAGCAGGCAAATCTCGGCGCCGAAGAGCCCGCCGACGAGCGCGCCCATTGCGGCGCCGACCGGCCGGGCCCCATAGGCCATGATGTTGATCGCCGAGACGCGACCGAGAAGGTGGGCCGGGGTGACGGTCTGGCGCAGCGTGCCGGTGCTGATCACCCACAGGATCGGGCCGGCGCCGATCAGGGTGAAGCTCAGCGCGGCCAACGGCAACGATGGTGCCCAGATCGTGGCAACCATCAGGGCGGCGGCCGCGAGCCCGGCGATCGGGCCGATCGCGACCACGATGCCGAACGGCAGCTTGCGCATGATCGCGGGGGCGAGCAGCGCGCCCGCCACCATGCCGCCGCCGTAGGCGGCGAGGGTGGCGCCCACCTGCGCCGCCGAAAGGCCGAGATGGTGCACCGCATACGGCACATACACGGCGTGCAGCATGAAGAACGCCGTGCTGAAGATCAGCTGCGTCAGGAACACCGGCTTGAGCAGCGGATGCCGAAACACGAACGCGATGCCTTGTCGCAGCTCGTCCAGAGGGTGGCGCGCCGAGACCGTTGGCTGCTGCGGCTGCGGCGGCTCGCGCACGCCGGCCAGCAGCATGACGGCGCCGGCCGAGAGCGCGGCGGCGAGCGCGAACGCCGGCGCGCCGCCGGACCAGCCGACCAGAGCGCCGGCGAGCGCCGGCCCGGCCGCGAACGCAACCGTGCGCGCCAGCTCGATCCGCGCATTGGCGGCGGCGAGCGCGGGCGCAGGCACCAGGGAGGGCACCAGCGCCGGCGCCGCCACGCTGTAGACGACCGTGCCGCAAGCGCCGAGGAAGCCGAGCAGCGCGAGCAGCGGAAGCGTGAGCATGCCGGGCACGGCCAGCGCCACGATCGCGATCAGCGCGGCGACGCGCAGCGCCTCGGCGGCCGCCATCAGGCGGGGACGCGACATGCGGTCCGCGAGCAGGCCGGCGGGAATCGCCAGCAGCAGGAACGGCAGGGTGTGCAGGGTTTGCAGCAGGCCGGTCGCGCCCGCGCCGCTGCCGAGGGCGACGACCGCAACGAGCGGCGCGGCGGCCAAGCCGATTTGCTCGGCCGATTGCGCCGCCAGGTTGGACCAGGCCAGCCGCTTGAAGCCCACGGAGAAGCCGATTGCGGATGATGGGTGCATGTGCCGAGCCTTTCGGGTGACTGCTCGGCCCATGATTTGGCGCGGCCGGCCGTGATCGGCGCTCCGCTCCTTGCTGCGGAATTCGAAAAAGCCATGCGGCTTCTGAATCCGCCCTTGCGAGGCCTCGTGCGCCGCAGATTTCGGGTGTCGGGCGGGGCGTGAATTTGACAGCAAGCACCGGAGTGCACGGCCCGGCGGTCGGCCTAGATTGGCGGGAAGGAGACGGGCAGGCAGTGTCCGTCGTAGAATGGAGAAAACCACAATGGTGGCGTTGGCGATGACAACCCGTCGGGCGCGGCGGCCGTTCTCCGGCGATAGCGAACGCTGGGAGGCGCTCGTGCGCCGCGACCGCAGCGCGGATGGCGCGTTCTACTATTCGGTGCAAACGACCGGCGCCTATTGCCGGCCCTCGTGCGCGGCGCGCCTGCCGCGGCGGGAGAACGTGCAATTTCACGCAACCTGCGCCGACGCCGAGCGCGCCGGCTTCCGTCCCTGCAAGCGCTGCCGGCCGAACCAGGCTTCGCTCGCCGAACAGCAGGCCGCGGCGGTGGTCAAGGCCTGCCGGTTGATCGAGGACGCCGAGGAGCCGCCGAACCTGGACGCGTTGGCGAAGAGCGCCGGCATGAGCCGGTTCCACTTCCATCGCGTGTTCAAGGCGCGCACCGGACTGACCCCGAAGGCCTACGCGGATGCGCACCGGGCGGAGCGCGTGCGCCACGAGCTCACGCGGCGGCCGACCGTCACCGAGGCGATCTACGGGGCGGGCTTCAACTCCAACGGCCGCTTCTACGACGCCTCGGCCGATCTTCTGGGCATGACGCCCACCGCCTTCCGCGCCGGCGGCGACGGCGCCACCATCCGCTTCGCGGTCGGTCAGTGCTCGCTCGGCGCGATCCTGGTGGCCGCCACCGACAAGGGCGTGTGCGCGATCCAGTTCGGCGACGATCCGGAAGCTCTCGTGCGCGGCCTGGAGGACCGGTTCCCGAAGGCGCGGCTCGCCGGCGGCGACAAGACGTTCGAGCAACTGGTAGCCAAGGTGGTCGGCTTCGTCGAGGCGCCGTCGAACGGCCTCGACCTGCCGCTCGACGTGCGCGGCACCGCGTTCCAGGAGCGCGTGTGGCGTGCGTTGCGCGACATACCGGCGGGATCGACTGCGAGCTACGGCGAGATCGCCGCTCGCATCGGCACGCCCAGAGCGGTGCGCGCGGTCGCGCAGGCCTGTTCGTCGAATCCGGTCGCGGTTGCGATCCCGTGCCACCGCGTGGTGCGCACCGATGGCGCGTTGTCGGGCTACCGCTGGGGGATCGCGCGCAAGCGTGCGCTGCTCGAGCGCGAGGCCGCGGCATGACGGCGGCAAATCTCAAGCCGCGGCTGCGCAGCGCCGAGACGGCGCCGCCGGCCGCCGCGGCGCGCGTCGCGGCGCTCGATTGGCCGGCCATCGCGGCCGAGCTCGACGCCCACGGTTGCGCGATCGCCGCGTCGCTGCTCACCCCGGCAGAATGCCGGTCGCTCGCGAGCCTCTACGGCGAGGGCGAACGATTCCGCAGCCGCGTGGTGATGGCGCGGCACGGCTTCGGCCGCGGCGAGTACCAGTATTTTGCGTATCCGCTCCCGGAGTTGGTCGACGGCTTGCGTGCCGCGCTCTACCCGCCGCTCGCGACCATCGCCAACCGCTGGAGCGAGGCGATGGACGTCGCGCTGCGATATCCCGCGACTCACCAAGCTTATCTCGAGCGCTGCCACGCCGCCGGGCAGGTGAAGCCGACGCCGCTGCTGCTGCAATACGGCGCCGGCGACTACAACTGCCTGCACCAGGACCTCTACGGCGAGCACGTGTTCCCGTTCCAGGTCGCGATCCTGCTCTCGGCGCCTGGCAGCGACTTCACCGGCGGCGAGTTCGTGCTGACCGAACAGCGGCCGCGCATGCAGTCGCGCGCCGAAGTCGTGCCGCTGCGGCAGGGCGACGGCGTGATCTTTCCGGTGCACCACCGGCCGGTCAAAGGCACGCGCGGCTTCTACCGCGTCACCATGCGGCACGGCGTGAGCCGGCTGCGCTCCGGCCGCCGCCACACCCTCGGCATCATCTTCCACGACGCGCGCTGAAGCGCGCGATCGTAAGGGCGGCCTTGGGGGCGACCCTTGTGGTCGCCCGCAGTCGCGTGCGGCGTGCAGGTTGGCGCCCACGAGGGGCGCCGCTACGGCCGCGGCGCAGCCCACCGTTGCACCAACGTCTTGGGTAATTGCGCTACAAGGCGCAGCATGAACGACACGAGCTCCGCCGCGCCCGCGCCGGCCAATCCGCTGCTCGTGGCACCGATTCTACCGACGCTGGTGCGGCTGACGCTCCCGAACACGGTCGCCATGCTGGCGACCGCGCTCGTCGCCATCGCCGAGACTTCCTATATCGGCCGCCTCGGAACGGTGCCGCTCGCCGCAATGGCGCTGGTGTTTCCGATGGTCATGCTCACGCAGATGATGTCGGCGGGCGCCATGGGGGGCGGGGTCTCGTCGGCGATCAGCCGCGCGCTCGGCAGCGGGGATGTCGAGCGCGCGCAGGCGCTCGCGCTGCATGCCGGCTTGATCGGCCTTGCCGCCGGCCTCGCTTTCACCGCCTTCTTTCTGTTGCTCGGGCCGGCGATCTATCGGCTGCTGGGCGGGCAGAACGGCGCGCTGCGCGAGGCGGTCGCCTACTCCAACATGGTGTTCTCCGGCGCGGTCGCGATCTGGCTGGTGAACACGCTCGCTTCCGTCATTCGCGGCACCGGCAACATGATCGTGCCGTCAGCGGCGCTGCTGGCGGTTGCGGCGCTGCAGATCGTCGTCGGCGGGACGTTGGGTCTCGGTCTCGGCCCGTTCCCGCGGCTCGGGATGCCGGGCGTCGCGATCGGGCAGGTCGGCGCCTTCGCCTGCGGGGCGGTCGCGCTGTTCGCCTTCCTGCGTTCGGGGCGTGGACGGCTGACGCTCAAGTTCGCAGGGGTAGCGCTGCGGCGGGAGATGTTCGCCGACATCCTCAAGGTCGGCGCGCTCGCCTGTCTGTCGCCGCTGCAATCGGTGCTCACCATCCTGATCTTCACCGCGCTCGTTGCCCGCTTCGGCACGCAGGCGCTCGCCGGCTACGGCATCGGCGCCCGGCTCGAGTTCCTGCTGGTGCCGATCGTGTTCTCGATCGGGGTCGCCTGCGTGCCGATGGTCGGGATGGCGATCGGCGCCCGCCAGGTCGCGCGCGCCCGCCGCGTGGCCTGGACCGGCGGCGGGCTCGCCGCCGGCGTGCTGGGCGTGGTCGGCTTGGCGGTCGCGCTGATGCCGGACATCTGGGCGCGGCTGTTCACCGCCGATGCCGCGGTGCTCGACGCCGCGCGGCAATATCTGCGCTGGGCGGGGCCGGGCTTTGCCTTCTTCGGGCTGGGCTTGTGCCTCTACTTCGCCTCGCAGGGCGCCGGCCGGATTTTGGGGCCGGTGCTGATCGCCACGGTGCGCCTGGTGCTGGTGATCGCGGCCGGCTGGTGGCTTGCGGCCGCGGGCGCGCCGCCCTGGAGTCTGTTCGCGCTGGTCGCCGCCGCGATGGTGGCGTATGGCGTGCTCACCGCCGCGGTCGTGTACCTGACGCCGTGGGGAAAGACGTAGCGTGGGCAAAGCGCCGCGAACGCGACGCGTGCCCACGTCTTGCGCGAGCACGTGGGCACGGGCGCGCAAGCGCTTAGCCTTCGCCCCCTACGAGCTGTATGCCGGATGGCGGTCGAGCAGCTCGATCGAGACGCCCTGCGGCCCGCGGATGAAGCAGATGCGCACCCCCGGCCGGATCGTGGTCGGCTCGCGCGTGAACTCGACGCCCTTGGCCTTGAGCTCGGCCGCGATCGCATCGATGCCGGCGCACGCCAGCCCGAAATGGTCGAGGCCCTGGTAAGGCGTGGTGGGCGGGGGATTGACGCCGTCGCCGGCCGTCACCGGCGCGATGAAGATGTTGGCGCCGCCGAGCTTGAGATCGATGCGCGGCTTGCCCTGCTGCATCGAGCGCAGCACCTCGGCGCCGAGCATGCGCTCGTACCACTGCGCGGTCGCCTCCGGATCCGGGCTGCGCAGGTGGATGTGGTCGTAGGTGAAGGTGGGCATGGCGAAGGTGCTCCGTAGCTGGCGGTAGCGCAAGCTAATGCATGGAACCTTGCGCCGACAACATATCGGGCGACCGGCGAGGGCCCGGCGTCTTCGCGAAATCTCCAAAGAAACTCACGGCATCTTACAAGGCACACACCGGCGATGGGGAAACTGAAGCATTCACCATCGACTTCGCCAGCATCGAGTTCAACTACAACCCGATTGCTGAGGACGAGCTCGAGGAAATGCTGCAATCGGTGTTCAAGGCCATCGGGATGGGTCGTGCGGTCTCGCGCGCAGCACCCCCATGAACCGGTGGCGTCAATGGCGACCAAGTAAAGGGTCGCGAAGAGGACCTCGGCCTCCGCGAAATGAAAACCCCGCCTTGGCGGCGGGGTCTCGACTGCTCGGCTTTGGCGCGGGTGTCGATCGTCAGACTGCCATGCGCTCGTCGGCGTCGATCGGCTCGCGCAGCACGTAGCCGCGCCCCCACACGGTCTCGATGTAGTTCTTGCCGTTCGAGGCGTTGGCGAGCTTCTTGCGCAGCTTGCAGATGAACACGTCGATGATCTTGAGCTCCGGCTCGTCCATGCCGCCGTAAAGGTGGTTGAGGAACATCTCCTTGGTCAGGGTGGTACCCTTGCGGAGCGAAAGCAGCTCCAGCATCTGGTACTCCTTGCCGGTCAGGTGCACGCGCGCGGAATTGACCTCGACCGTCTTGGTGTCGAGGTTGACGACCAGGTCGCCGGTCTGGATCACTGACTGGGCATGGCCCTTGGAGCGGCGCACGATGGCGTGGATGCGTGCGACCAGCTCGTCCTTGTGGAACGGCTTGGTCATGTAGTCGTCGGCGCCGAAGCCGAGACCCTTGACCTTGTCCTCGATGCCGGCGAGGCCGGAGAGGATGAGGATCGGCGTCTTGACCTTGGAGACGCGCAGCGAGCGCAAGACCTCGAAGCCGGACATATCGGGCAGGTTCAGGTCGAGCAGGATGATGTCGTAGTCGTAGAGCTTGCCGAGGTCGACGCCTTCCTCCCCGAGGTCGGTGGCGTAGATGTTGAAGCTCTCGGATTTGAGCATCAGCTCGATGGACTGCGCGGTCGCGCGGTCGTCTTCGATCAGCAAAACGCGCATGCCAGTTCCCTTCCTAGCCGCCTCGGGCTCAAGGTCGGCACGCCGCTAAGGCGGCCCCGGAACGCCTTGGGACAAAACGACTCGGAGACCTTACCGGCGAATGGTTAACAGAATCTGATTCTGGCGTGCAAGCACTCTGGCGGCGAAATCCTAAGAATCGCCGTAAGATGCTGCAGTCACCTAAGATTCCGGACGGGCGCAGGCTCATGTTTCAGATTAAGAGTCGAGATTAACGGACTCTCTTGACTCGCCTCTGCTCGGGTTTCGCAGCGAGGCGTGGGTGGTCCCAGCGGCGTGCACCGATCATTAACGACGCGGGTAAACGCAGCGTTAAGGCACACGCGTGCCGACGGGATGCCCGCTCAAGATGCACGCACAGGTGATGCGGGCGCGGAGGCGGTTGGCTGCGGGCGGCCATGCGGTGCACGAGGCGATCGCGCTGAACCGGCCCCAGGCGCCGATTCCGGCGCCGGGCCAAGAAGGCCGCCCGCCAGCCTCCGGGGAGGGCTACGACTGCAGCAAGTCCTCGAGACCCTGGAAACCGAAAACTAACGTTGTGCTGCCAAAGTCGGCCGCGATGGGTCCGGTGCCCGGTCGGCGCGGCCGGTCTCGGGCCGGGCGGAGCCGGATCCTCGGGCTGCGGGGGGAGTGCCAGTTGATGAAGTCGCGTGAGACGCTGATTCGTCTGAAGAGGTTCCAGGTCGACGAGAAGCGCCGCCAGGTGGTGCAGATCGAGACCATGATCGCCGAGTTCGATCGCATCGCCAGCGATCTCGACCGCGAGATCCAGATCGAGCAGGACCGCGCCGGCATCCACGATCCCGCGCACTACGCCTATCCGACTTACGCCAAGGCGGCGATGACGCGGCGCGACAATCTCAAGCGCTCGGCCGAAGAGCTCACGGGGCAGCTCGACGACGCCAAGGCGGCGCTCGGAGAGGCGTTCGAGGAGTTGAAGAAAGTGGAGCTGCTCGACGAGCGCGACCAGTTGCGCGAGCGCGCCGTCGAGGAGGCGCGCGAGCAGGCCGAATTCGACCGCATCGGCCTGGTCACCGTGCGCGGGGGCCTGCCCGCCTAGGGCGGCCCAGCGGCCAGCCACCACCGGTGCCTTGATGACGGCGTCCGGTACGGGTCGTGAGCTGCGACGTCGAGACCGGCCAAGGCAGCGATGACGCGGTGCGACAATCTCACGCGCCGGGCAGCGTCACTTCATCGCTTCGGGGAAGGGCCGGCTGTCGGCATGCGCATCCCGGCGCCACAAGCGCGGGTCGAGGATAGGGTCACGCGGCACCTCGGCCGACGAATGTCGGCAAGCGGCGCGCGTCGGCGCGGGGCGGGTCATGTTGCACCGCCACCGGCGCGCAATCAGCAGGCTGCGAGGCCTTTACGATCGTTGCGCGCATGCCGGCGATCTCCGCGACGCAGCCGGCTCCCGGCGAGACGCTGAACCGGAACCCGTGCAGCTTGGCGATCGCGCTGACCAGGCTGAGGCCAAGCCCGAGGCCGGGCTCGCGCCTGCTCTTGTCCGATCGATAGAAGCGTCCCGCCACAAGGTCCTGTTCGCCGGCAGGGATGCCAGGCCCGGTATCGCTGATACGGACGACGGCCTCATCGCCCCTGCCGGATAGAGCAAGATCGACCCGGCCTCCTTCCGGTGTGAATTTCACGGCATTGTCGACGAGGTTGGCGACCGCCTCGAACAGAAGGTCGCGATCGCCATGTACGGTCAGGCTCTCCTGCGCGGCGACCGCAAAGGCGAGCTTTCGATCCTCCGCAATCGGCTCGTATAGTTCGCCGACCTCGCGCACCAGATCCGCCAATTCGACGTTGCGGAAGCCGTCCAGCCGGCGACTATGCTCGATCTCGGCGATCCGCAGCAGGGCGGTGACGATGGCCAGCGACTGATCGAGGCCGACGATCGCTTGATCGACGCTTGCCCGCAGTTCGTCGAGACCTCCCGCCTTCTGCCTGGCCCGCTCCAGCCCCACGCGCACGCGCGTGAGCGGCGTGCGCAGGTCGTGTGCGATGTCGTCGCCGACCCCTGCCAGCCTGCGGACCAAGGTCTCGATTTCGTCCAGCATGCCGTTGACGAGGGCTGCGAGCCGGCCGAAAGGATCGTTTGCGCCGCTCGTCGGCAGCCGCTCGCGCAACTCACCCGCCACGATCCGCTGGATGCGGGTATTGACTTCCTCGACCCGCCGTTGCGCCCGAAGGCTCAGGAAGATCCCGGCCGCCAAGCCGAGGCACAGAGCCGGGATCAGGCCGAGTGCCAAGGCCCGCTCGATGATGCCGACCATCCAGGCAAACTCGTAATCGCTGCGGCCGATCACCAGCGTTCCACCTTCGGGCAAGCGGCGCGCCACCGCGCGGACGGTTTGCCGGGCGCGATCCGAATCCTCGAGCTTGACCAGCGAGACCAGATGCGGCCCCGCCTCAAGCTGGAGCTCGGGCGGCAAGGACTCGATGTTGCCTGCGACGCGCGTGCCATCGGCACCGAACAATCCGCCAAGCTTGAGGTGACGCGGATCGATGCGCAGATACTCATCGAGTTTCTGCACGCGAGCCTCCGATCCATCGGCGGCAATCACGTTCGCGACCCCGCCGACCAGCCGGTCCACGTCGGCGCGCATGAAAGAACGCGCCTGCGCCAGGACGAACCCGAACATGACGAGGATGCACAGGCTGAAGGCGCCGGTAACGACGAGCGTCCAGCGAAATGTCGTGGTTCGCGTAAATTCAGGCAGGCGCACGCAGAATGAACCCTTCGCCGCGAACACTGTGGATCATGGGCTGCTCTTCCGGCTTGTCGACCTTGCGGCGCAGGCGTCCCATATGCACGTCGACGAGGTTGCTGTGCGGAACGAACCTGTAGTTCCAGACCTCCTCGAACAGCATCGCTCGCGTCAGCAATTGATCCTTGCGCCGCATCATGTATTCGAGCAGGCGGAACTCCCGCGGCAGCAGCTCGATCCGGCGATCCCCGCGTTTCGCGGTGCGTGACAGCAGGTCGAGCTCCAGCGGTCCGACGCGCAACAGCGTGTCTCGATTTTCCGCCGGCCGCCGCAACAGGGCTTCGATGCGGGCAAGCAGCTCGGCAATCGCGAACGGCTTGGTCAGATAATCGTCGCCGCCGGCACGCAGCCCGCGCACCCGATCATCGACCGCTGCCAGGGCGCTCAGAACCAAGACCGGCGTCCGCACCAGCTCCTGCCGCATCACCTCGATGATGGTCAGTCCGTCGATTCCGGGCAGCAGCCGATCTACGATCATGACGTCGGCTTCGGCTGCGCGCGCCTTATCAAGGCCGGCGATCCCGGTGGCCGCCCAGTCGACATCGAATCCGCGCTCGATAAGCTCCGCCCTGATCTCGCTCGCCGTTTCGCCGTCATCCTCGATCAGCAGCACTCTCGGCATCACGCGTTCTCTGACGGCTTCGGCCGAAACCGCACAACGATCCGATGCCGAGCTCCATCCCGCCGCAAGCGGCTCACCGTTCAGTGCAATCCCGTTCGACGCCATAGCACACAGGCCTTCCGTCGGCCGCCGACACCGCAAATGTAGGTACGACACGGCAGTGTCGGTACCGTGCGGGCCGGCCGGTCGCCATTAAATTGCGTTTTAGGGTCGGGGGTTTGGAAGCCAGCGGCGGATGAGCCTTGCGCAGGCAGGCGCGGCCGCCCGCGCGCGGTCGCGGGCTCGGTTGCGTTTGCGGCGTTTTGGCCGCGTTTCGCGTGACGAGCACAACGCCATGAAGCCGAATTTAGGTTTCTGAAGCCCATTTTAGCGGCGGGCCGATGACCCGCTGCGTATCTACAATGTCGTGGCGTGCAGCGTGACGCCTTCGACCGAACCACAGAAAGCCAAGAGGAGGTCGCGATGCGACGCCTATTGATGATCGCAGCCGCGATGCTGCTCTGCTGCGCCAACAGCTACGCCCAGAGCGCGACCGGCGCGTCCGGCATGAGGGCGACGTCCCCGCTCGGCATCCCCGGGTCGAACGGACCGGCGGCCAGCGGCATTCCGCTCGGTGCGACCGAGATCGATCCGGGCGGATTGAGTCCCGTTCCGAGCGCCGATTGCGCAGCGGCCGCCGCGAGCGTCGCCGCAAGCTCCACGTTCGACGGAGGCGGATTGAGCGGGTCGGCAGCAACGGCTTTGCTGTCGAGCTGCCCACCGACATTGCCGAACGTATCGAGAGGCGCGGCCTCGCCGCTGTCCGTGCCGGGAGCGAACGCATCCCCTCGCATCGGCGGCGCGATACCGCTTGGCGCAACCGAAATCGACAGCGCCGGGCTCAGCCCGGCGATCACGGTTCCGGCGCCCGGGGCCGGCACGTTGTGTCCCGGCGCGAGCCCCACGAGCGTCGGCATCCAAACGCAGCCTGCCTGCTGATGGGAAAGCTTGGTCGACGACATGCGCCCCAGATTGATTCAATCGGCCGTCCTGCTGACTTGCGTCATCGCGGCTGCGGTGGTGACGATCCAATTCCGCACGGCCGCGACGCCAAGCCCCGCGGCGGTCGCGCCGACCGCAGTCCCGGTGATTGCCGAAAAGGTGCAACAGCACGATGTGCCGACCTACCTTCGTGGCCTCGGCACCGTCGTCGCATACAACAATGTGGTGGTGCGCAGTCAGATCACCGGCCAGCTCGTCAGCGTTGCGTTCACCCAGGGCCAGCCGGTGCACAAGGGCGACGTGCTGGCCGAGATTGATCCGCGCCCGTACCAGGCGCAACTCGATCAGGCCGTCGCCAACCGCGACCGCGACCAGGCGCAGGCGGAGAACGCCCAGGCCAACCTCGATCGCTACGTCCCGCTGGCCGCAAAGGGCTACGCGACCACGCAGCTCGTCGACACGCAGAAGGCGCAGCTGGCCCAGCTGCGGGCGACGGTGAAATACGACGAGGCCGTGATCGCGCAGGCAAGGACCAATCTGAGCTACACGCAGCTGACCGCGCCGATCGATGGCGTGACCGGTATCCGCCAGGTCGACGAGGGCAACATCATCCATCCGACCGACACGAACGGGCTGGTCTATGTCACGCAGATCCAGCCGATCTCGCTGATCTTTTCCCTGCCTCAGACCGATCTTGCCCGCATCCAGCAGCAGATGGCGCAGGGATCCCTGACCGTCCTGGCCTATAGCCAGGACGACAAGGCCGAGCTCGACCGGGGCACGCTCGACCTCATCGACAATCAGATCGTGCAGACCACCGGCACGATACGGCTGCGCGCGAGCTTCCCCAACGCCAAGCGCCAGCTGTGGCCGGGCGAGCTCGTCAATGCGCGGCTCCTCGTCGAGACGCGGCATGACGGGCTGACGATCGCGGCATCGGCATTGCAGCAAGGGCCGGACGGCTCGTTCGTCTGGGTCGTCAAGCCGGATGCCACGGTCGACGTGCGGCCCGTCGCGGTCGCGCAGATCAGCGACGACCAGGCGCTGATCGATTCCGGCCTCGAGCCCGGCGAGATGGTCGTGGCGCAAGGGCAATACCGGCTCCAGCCCGGCGCGCTGGTGCGCGTGCTGCAAGCTGCCGCGGCCCAGCAGGCCGATCTGCAGAGCGCTGTCGAGCAGGCGATTCCGTGAATATCTCGGCCCCCTTCGTCCATCGGCCGATCGCGACCGTCCTGCTGATGGCCGGCCTGTTGCTGTGCGGGCTCGTCAGCTACCGTTTGCTGCCGGTCGCCTCGCTGCCGAACGTGAATTTCCCGACCATCCAGGTCAGCGCGCAACTGCCGGGCGCCGATCCGGAGACGATGGCGGCTTCGGTCGCCACTCCGTTGGAGCAGCAGTTCTCGCAGATTCCCGATGTCACCCAGCTCACCTCGGCAAGCGCACTCGGCTTTACGCAGCTGACGATCCAGTTCGACCTCAGCCGCGACGTCGACAGCGCCGCAGCCGACGTTCTCGCCGCCATCAATGCCGCAAGCCCGTACCTGCCGCAGGGCATTCCCTATCCGCCAACGATCCGGAAGGTGAACCCGGCCGACACGCCCATTCTCGTTCTCGGTCTGACCTCGGACACGCTGCCGCTGACCACCGTCGACGCCTATGCGGAAAACATTCTGGTGCCGAAGATTTCGCAAATCGCGGGGGTCGGCCAGGTCGGGCTGGGCGGACAGCAGAAGCCTGCGATCCGGGTCCAGGTCAACCCGCAGGCGCTCGCCGATCGCAGCATCGGCCTCGAAGACGTCCGCAACGTGCTGGCGCAGGCCAACGTCGATCTGCCCAAGGGCACCTTGAACAGCCCGCAGCAGACCTACACGCTCAACACCAATGATCAGCTGATCAAGCCGGGCGCGTACAACGACCTTATCGTCGCTTACCGCAACGGCTCGCCGGTTCGCATCCGCGACATCGGCAAGGCGGTCGAGGGGCCCGAGAACAACCGGCTTGCGGCCTGGTACGACAACCGACCCGCGATCATCCTCGCCGTCCAACGCCAGCCCGGCGCGAACGTGATCGAGACGGTGGACCGCATCAAAGCGCTGCTGCCGCAGCTGCGAGCCTCCATTCCGCCCGCGATCAAGATCAACGTCGTCTCCGACCGCACGCAGACCATCCGCGCCTCGATCGATGACGTTCAGTTCACGCTGATGCTCACCGTCGCCCTGGTCGTGATGGTCATATTCGTCTTCCTGCGAAATTTCTGGGCGACCGTCATTCCGGCCGTGACCGTGCCGCTGTCGCTGATCGGCACCTTCGCGGTCCTCTACGAGATGAATTACAGTCTCGACAACCTCTCGCTGATGGCGCTGTCGATCGCGATCGGCTTCGTGGTCGACGACGCGGTGGTGGTGATCGAGAACATCGTCCGCCATCTGGAGGCGGGGCTGAGCCCGATGGAAGCCGCGCTCAAGGGGTCGAGCGAGATTGGCTTCACCATCCTTTCGATCACCCTGTCGCTCATCGCGGTATTCATTCCGCTGTTCCTGATGGGCGGCTACATCGGCAAGCTGTTCCGGGAATTCGCGGTCGCCGTGAGCGTTTCACTGCTGCTCTCGCTGCTCGTTTCGCTCACGCTGACGCCGATGCTGTGCGCCCGGCTGCTCAAGCGCGATGGGGCGCGGCATGGGCGGCTCTATCGCCTGTCGGAATCAGGCTTCGCCTGGCTGCTCGGCATCTACGAGCGCGCGCTCAGGGTCGCGTTGCGGCACCGATTCATCACCCTGCTGGTCATGCTCGGGACCGTCGCGCTCACCGGATATCTCTACGTCGTCATTCCGAAGGGCTTCTTTCCACAGCAGGATACCGGGATGATCCTGGGCATCGCCGAGGCGGCGCAGGACGTGTCGTTTCCCGCCATGGCGGATCGGATGCGGGCCGTCATCGCGGTGGTGCTGAAGGATCCGGCGATTTCCTCGGTCGGATCGATCGTCGGCGCCGGCGGCTCGACCGCGACACTCAATCAGGGGCGCGTCTTCATTGCCCTCAAGCAGCGTGGCGAGCGCGACGCCACCGCCGACCAGGTGATTGCGCGGCTCAACCGCCGGCTTGCGGACATTCCGGGCATCACCCTTTACATGCAAGCCGCCCAGGACATCACGGTCGGCGCGCGGCTCGCCAAGACGCAGTTCCAGTACACATTGACCGACGCGGACCTTAACGAGCTCAATCGCTGGTCGGCGATCTTCCTCGACAAGTTGAGAAGCATCCCCGGGATCACCGACGTGACCTCGGACCAGCAGAACGCCGGGCCGCGGCTCAACGCAACGGTCAATCGCGAAGTCGCGTCCAGCTTCGGCATTCTGCCGGCGACCGTCGACAACACGCTCGACGATGCCTTCGGCCAGCGCATCGTCTCCACCATATTCACGCCGCTCAATCAGTATCACGTCGTGCTCGAAGTCGATCCGGCCGCGCAAACCGGCCCTGATGCGCTGCGCGGCATCTACGTGAGCTCGTCGAGCGGACAGCAGGTGCCGCTGAGCGCGCTCACCAACAGCACGGTGACCGCCGCGCCGATCGTGATCAATCACCAGGGGATGTTTCCGTCGGCCACCATCTCGTTCAATTTGAAGCCCGGTGTCGCGCTCGGCGATGCCGTGACCGCCATCCGGCAAGTCGAGCAGCAGAGCGGCAAGCCGGCCTCGCTCGTCACGACGTTCCAGGGCAACGCCAACGCTTTCCAGTCGGCGCTGTCGGGCGAGGTGATCCTCATCGTCGCCGCGCTCGTCGTCATCTACATCATCCTCGGCGTACTCTATGAGAGCTTCATCCACCCCATTACCATCCTGTCGACGCTGCCGTCGGCCGCCATCGGCGCGCTGCTGCTGCTGATGGCCGTGCAGGTCGAATTCAGCGTGATCGCCATGATCGGCATCATCCTGCTGATCGGCATCGTCAAGAAGAACGGCATCATCCTGATCGATTTCGCCCTGCACGTCGGGCGCGAACGGGGGCTGACATCGGAAGAGTCGATATACCAAGCGTGTTTGCTGCGGTTCCGGCCAATCCTGATGACCACCATGGCGGCGCTGTTCGGAGGCGTGCCGCTGATGGTGGGCTTGGGTGCCGGATCGGAAATCCGCCAGCCGCTCGGCTATACGATCGTCGGGGGCTTGCTGCTGTCGCAGGTCCTGACCCTGTTCACAACGCCGGTGGTTTACCTTTATCTCGACCGCCTTGCGGGTTGGTTCAGCGGTCGTGCGGCGTCCGGCGCTGCCGGTGCGCGCGTGGCCTCCTGACGCTTTGCCGGCGGGCGACCTGCGCACCATCCACGGCTCGATCCGATTTTGCTCCCGTTTGGGGGAATCGCTTGCGTCATCGGGAACATAACCGACGGGTACGAAATCGAGTCCAGTTGGTGAGAGCGAATTTAACTTTCTGAAACACAATTTAATGGTGCCCCCGCGAGCGTTTCTCCATGTTTCGGTGGGCGCCACGATCCCCTGGGCCCGCGGCGCGCAGGACCCGGCGCCGGCTCTGTTGATTTGAAGAACAACACGGAGACTTGTCATGAAAACGCTTCTGAGCGCCGTAGCTCTCGCGGCCCTTGTCGCCCTGCCGGCGCACGCAAAAACCGTGCGAGCTACCGGTGCCCAGTCCTCGCCGGTGCCGGAGGTCGCGGCGGTGGCGGGGGTCCCCTGGGATGCCGTCATCGACGAAGGCAGGGTCATCGGACAAGACCCCGATCCGGCCGTGCGGCTGGATATCCTCCGGGATCATGCGATCACCAATAATTGAGCTCGCTCGCGGCAAAGCCTCGGATCGCGCATCCGGGGCTTCCGCCGGGCGCCGGTCCCAATTCCAACCGCATGGGACACATGGCCATGCCGATTCTTGTTCCCGCTCTCGCCGCCGGTGCGATGCTCGTCGCCATTGCGGCCGACGGCGTTCCGACTTTCGACGCCCGGCCGGGCTGCCAGGCCGCTGCCGACGCCAGCACGGAGGCTAACCGAAACATCGATTCATGCGTCGCCAGCGAACGCCAGGCGCGCGATGCCTTGCTTAAGCAGTGGCAAAACTTTCCCGCACGCGATCGGGCGGAGTGCGTCTCCTTGACCTCCATGGGAGGGCCGCCGAGCTACATCGAGGTGCTGACTTGCCTAGAGATGGCGCGCGACGCCCGCGCGCTGCATCTCGACCAGGACTCTACGGGTGTCGCGTCGAAACCGGAGGCTCGCCGCAAGAAGATGTCGACCGGCGCCAAGCCGTAAAGCTCAGCCCGTCGCATTTTTTCGCGGCGATCTTGGTGGAACGGCGGATGCGGCCCGGCGTTGCGGTCCACGAATTTGCCGAGCGTCGCAGGCAATTCACTTCATCGCTTCGGCGAATAGCCGGGTGTTGTGGCGCATCATGCCGATGTAGCTGGCGGCGGCGCCGCCGGGCTCGGACAGCGCATCGGAATAGAGCGTGCCGCCAAGGGCGGTACCGGTCTCCTTGGCGATGCGCTCGATCACCCGCGGGTTCGAAATGTTCTCCACGAACACCGCCTTCACCTTCTCGCGTTTGATCTGACGGATGAGGGCGGCCACGTCCTTGGCGGTCGGCTCGGAATCGCCGGTGACGCCTTGCGGCGCCAGGAACGCGATGTCGTAGGCGTCGCCGTAGTAGGTGAAGGCCTCGTGCGAGGTGATCACCCGCCGCCGCGGCTTCGCGATGCCCGCAAACGCCGCCCTGATCTCGCTCTCCAGCGCGTCGAGCTGCTCGAGGTAGCTCGCCGCTGCCCGCTCGTAATCCGGCTTGCCGGCGGCATCGACGGCGATCAGTGCGTCGCGGATGTTGGCGACGTAGGTCTTGACGTTCGCGACATCCTGCCAGGCATGCGGATCGTAGCGTCGATCCGCAGGTCCCTTGTTGTCGCCGTGGCCGTGATCGTGCGCGCCGGCGGTCAAGGCCTTGATGCCCTTGGAGGCGACGAGGGCGGGCCCCTTGTAGCCGGACGATTTCACCAGCCGGTCGGCCCAGCCCTCGTAGCCAAGGCCGTTGATCACCACCAGGTTTGCGGACGCGAGCGCCTTGGCATCGGCGGGCGTCGGCTGGAACACGTGCATATCGGCGTTAGGGCCGGCAAGTGCCGTGACCTCGACCCGCTCGCCGCCGACCTGGCGCACCAGGTCGGCGATGATGGAAAAGCTTGCGACCACCTTCACCTTTTCGGTTGCCCGCGCCGGCGCCGGCCCGATGGGCAGCGTCAGCAGCGCTGCGGCGATGAGTGCGCGCGTGCCGATCATGTTCATCACCCGCCTTGCTTCTCGTTTGGCCTGGCCGCGCACGTTAGAATTCTACGCCGACCTTCACGCGTGTCTGGTGCCGTTCAAAATTCGCCAGGTCGAGTCGCGGCGGATTGCCGAACTCATGGCCGCCGACCTGGACGTTCCAGGCCGCCGAGACCCATGCCTTCGGCGCGAAGCGCCAAAAACGTGGTCAGGCCCGACATACACCGAGGAAGCTGTTCGGCAGCAAGCCCTCGTAGGCGCGCATTCGCGCTTCATCCTGCGGCCCTCGGATGCGTTATGTTATAACATAACTGTTAAAGCCACTGTCAAGCGGTGGCGAGGTTTCGCGGTGCGAGGTTTCGCCCCGCATGTGTGGCGCCGGCGCAATAGGCGGGCAGCGAATGCGCGCCGCCTCGCGCGCCTGAAACGTTTTCCCGCCCCAAACGTAGCTTGGTGTCGGTTATGCTCGCTGGCCAAAAATTGGGACGGGTCTCGGGAATGCTGGGGCAGACGGAACTCGTCTGGCTGCTTGCCGCGGTCGCGAAGGGGGATCAGACCGCATTCGAGCGGCTCTACGTCGCCACGCGCGCGAAACTCTACGGGGTGAGCGTGCGTATCTTGCGGCGAGCAGACCTCGCCGACGAGGTCCTGCAGGAGACATATTTCAAGGTCTGGCGCAGCGCCGGCGAGTTCAATCCACGGCTGGCAAGCCCGATCACCTGGATGGTTGCGATTGCCCGCAACGGTGCGCTCGACATGCTGCGCAAGCGGACCGAGGCCTCGATCGAGGACGAGCCGCAGGCGAACGAGGTGCCGGCCGCGGAAGTGGATCCGCTGGCAGGCAGGCAGATGACCGACGAGCTCAAGCGCCTGATCGACTGCATGGGCGCGCTCGATGAGGAGCACCGCCGGGTCATTCTGCTCGCCTACTACAACGGCTGGAGCCGCGAGCAGCTGGCTGTCAAATTCGACAAGCCGGTGAACACGATCAAGACCTGGCTGCGACGGGGATTGATCCAGATCCGGGAGTGCCTCGGGGCATGACCACGAGCGAAGACGATAGGGATCTGCTGGCGGCCGAGTACGTGCTCGGCACGCTCGACGCCGATGATCGCGCCAACGTGCAAATGCTGTTGGCGATTGACCCCGAATTTGCCGAGACGATCGGCAAATGGGAACGCCGGCTCGGCGAACTGCACCAGCTGGTCGATCAGCTCGAGCCGCCGGCGGCGAGTTGGGATCGGATTCAAGCGCGCATCGCCAACGCGCCACCGACCGGGAAGCTGTGGCTGCCGACGGCCGAAGACTTGGCGAAGGCGCCGGCCGCGCCGAAGCCGGCGCCCGAGATCAGCGAAGCCGAAGCGAGAGCGGCGGCCGAGGTCAAGGCTCCGAACGCTGAGATCATTTCGTTGACCGAGCGGGTGCGGCTGTGGCGCGGCCGGACCGTCATGGCCGGTGCGCTGGCGGCTTGCGTCGCCGCGCTGTTGGCGGCGCGCGAGTTCGTGCCCGGCCTGATGCCGCCGCCGCGCATCGTCGAGAAACCGGTCGAGGTGATCCGCACCGTCGAGGTGCCGGTGCCGTCGCAGCGCATGGCGGAGTTCGTCGCGGTGTTCCAGAAGGACGACGCGTCGCCGGCGTTCCTGCTCACGGTCGACGTCGAGCGGCGGACGCTGAGCGTGCGCAAGGTCGGAGCCGAGCAGCCGCCCGACAAGAGCTACCAACTGTGGATCCTGCCGGCCGGGGCGACGGCGCCGCGCTCGCTCGGCCTGCTGGAGGAGCGCGAGTTCACGGTGCGGCGCGCGCTCGCCGATTACGATGGCCCGACGCTCTCGACCGCCACCTTCGGGATCTCGCTCGAGCCGCAGGGCGGCTCGCCGACCGGCGGCCCCACCGGCCCGGTCCTGCACGGCAAGCTCTTGCAGACGGCGCCGGCCGGATTCCCGTCGGCGACGCCGTGACGCTGCAGTTCACGAGCTCACTTTTTCCGACAGCCATATCTTGATCAGCGACTGATATGGGACGTCGCGTCGATTGGCCGCTACTTTGATCTGCTCCAACAGCTCCACGGGCAGGCGCAGCGAGATCGACGTCGTAGAGGGCTTGAGATTGGGAAAGCGCACCCGCCTGGCCTTGCTCCAGTCGACATAGTCCGTCGTGTCGTGACTTTCCCAGAAGGCTCGCTCTTCCGCTTCGCTGCGAAAGCGAGGAATTGGCTTAAGTTTCTTCTTCTTCATAGCGAGCTCTCTCCTTGCGGTTCGTGTCGCGGGCGGAGATCACGCGGATTCTCGTGGCGCTCTCTCGCAACGTGAAAGTGACCTGCAGCAATCGTCCGCGCGCAGTGCTTCCGAGCGCATGGAACCGCGGCTCCGAGGCACTGTGCTTGTCGTCGGCGGAGACAAGCAGTCGTGGATCGCGAAAAACCTGCTCCGCTTCCGCCTGACTTACATCATGCCGCTCCACGCTCTTGCGGCTGTTTCCTTCATCCCAGTCGAATCCCGCAATTCGTGTGAGATCCATTTACGTATATTATCGTCATATACAAGAATGAGGCTAGCCGGGGAATCCGCCGGTCTGCCGCAGCGCCTCGCCGGCCGCGATCGCGGCGGCGATCGCGACGTTGAGCGAGCGCAATCCCTGACGCATCGGGATGACGAGGCGGGTGTCCGCCGCACCATGCACCTCGTCCGGCAGCCCGGCCGACTCGCGGCCGAACAGCAGGATGTCGCCGGGCCCGAACCGGTGGTCGAGATACGAGGTCGTGGCGCGGGTCGAGAACACGATCAGCCGGGGCAGGGGACTTGCGCGATCCGCCCGCCAGCGCAGGAAAGCGCTCCACGAAACGTGGCGCGTGAGCTCGACCTGGTCGAGATAGTCCATGCCGGCGCGGCGGAAGGCGCGGTCGGAGCTCGGAAAGCCGGTGGGCTCGACGATGTGCGCCGCGATGCCGAGGCATGCGCACAGGCGCAGAATCGTGCCGGTGTTCTGTGCGATGTCGGGCTGGTAGAGCGCGATCCGCATGCCGTGCCGTAGCTGTTGCTCGCGCCCGCTCCGGGCCGGAACGTCACATTGCGTGAATGGGTTATGCGGCATCGGCGGTGCCTGCCGATCCGCTCTTGCGCTCTTTTCGCAAGGGTGCCAATAGAACCTTCGCCGGATCGCACCGCCCGTTGCCCGAGGCTGGCGGCGGGCCGGCTCGCGTCCCGCCATTGACGTGTTGCCCGCGTGCGGCAACCGCCGACGGACCCGGCGCCGCGGCTCGCGCATCCGAGGGGAAAGGATCTAAGACGTGACGACCATGGCTGCGGCCGAACCGACACGCCGCGATTTTCTCTACATCGCGACCGCGGCCGTGGGCGCGGTCGGCGGGGCCGCGGTGGCGTGGCCGCTGATCGCCCAGATGAACCCCGATGCCTCGACCATCGCGGCCGGTGCGCCGATCGAGGTCGACCTCGCGCCGATCGCGGAGGGGCAGATCATCAAGGTATTCTGGCGCGGCAAGCCGATCTTCGTGCGCAACCGCACCAAGAAGGAGATCGAGGAGGCGCGCGCCGTCGATTGGCACAGCCTGCCGGATCCGCAGCCGGACGAGAAGCGCGTCAAGCCGGGCCATGACCAGTGGCTGGTGGTTTACGGCAACTGCACCCATCTCGGCTGCATTCCGCTCGGCAACCAGGGCGACTACGGCGGCTGGTTCTGTCCCTGCCACGGCTCGCAGTTCGACACCTCGGCCCGCATCCGCCGCGGCCCGGCGCCGTTGAACCTGCCGCTGCCACCCTACGATTTCGTATCCGACACCAAGATCAAGATCGGCTGACGCGCTTTCCAAGCACTTCGACGTCATTTCCAAGGTCCGACCAAATGAGCGCACATTCGACCTACGAGCCGAAGCATCCGTTCATGAAATGGCTCGAGGCGCGGCTGCCGATCGCCAGCCTGGTGCACTCGAGCTTCGTCGACTATCCGACCCCGCGCAATCTGAACTACTGGTGGGCCTTCGGCGGGATCCTGAGCTTCATGCTGGGCGCGCAGATCGTCACCGGCATCGTGCTGGTCATGCACTACACGCCGCACGCCGATCTCGCATTCAACTCCGTCGAGCACGTCATGCGCGACGTGAATTACGGCTGGCTGTTGCGCTACCTGCACTCGAACGGCGCCGCGATGTTCTTCCTGGCGGTCTACATTCACATCTTCCGCGGCATGTACTACGGCTCCTACAAGGAGCCGCGCGAGGTCATTTGGATTCTCGGCGTCATCATCTACCTGTTGATGATGGCGACCGGGTTCATGGGCTACGTGCTCCCGTGGGGCCAGATGAGCTTCTGGGCCGCGACCGTCATCACCAACCTGTTCTCCGCCATCCCGCTGGTCGGCGAGTCGATCGTCACCTGGCTGTGGGGCGGCTTCTCGGTCGGCAATCCGACCCTGCAGCGTTTCTTCTCTCTGCACTACCTGCTGCCGTTCGTGATCGTCGGCGTCGTCGTGCTGCACATCTGGGCGCTGCACGTCGTCGGCCAGAACAATCCGATCGGGGTCGAGCCCAAGAGCAGCCAGGACACGGTGCCGTTCACGCCCTACGCCACCATGAAAGACGCCTTCGTGCTGGCGTGCTTCAGCATCGTCTACGCCTGGTTCGTGTTCTACCTGCCGAACTACATGGGCCACGCCGACAACTACATTCCCGCCAACCCCGCGGTGACGCCGACGCACATCGTGCCGGAGTGGTACTACCTGCCGTTCTACGCGATCCTGCGCGCGATCCCCAACAAGCTCTTGGGCGTGGTCGCGCTCGCCGCCTCGATCCTGATCCTTGCGTTCCTGCCGTGGCTCGACACCTCGCGCGTGCGCTCCGCCAACTATCGCCCGCTCTACCGGCAGTTCTTCTGGGTGTTCGTGCTGGTTTGCATCGGGCTCGGCTGGCTCGGCGCGAAGCCGGCCGAAGGCGGATACGTCATCGCCGCGCGCATCCTCACCGCCTGGTACTTCATCCACTTCCTGGTGGTGCTGCCGCTGCTCGGCCTGATCGAGAAGCCGCTGCCGCTGCCGCATTCGATCACCGAGGCGGTGTTGGCCAAGACCGGCAAGCATGCACCGATTGCCGCTGCGGCGGTGGCCAAGAGCAGCTGAGCGAAGAGTCAAAAGCACCATGATCAGCCCTCGCCCAGTCGCGCTCGCAGTTCTCGCCGCATCGGTGCTGTGGCTCGCCCCGGCTGCGGCGCCCGCCGCCGAGCAGGAGACGCCGCCCCGGTTGAAATGGTCGTTCGCCGGGCCGTTCGGCACATTCGATCGCGCCCAGCTGCAGCGCGGCTTCAAGGTCTATCGCGAGGTTTGCCAGACTTGCCACGGTCTCAATCTGCTCGCGTTCCGCAACCTGGCCGAGCCCGGGGGCCCGGGGTTCACACCCGCGCAGGCGGCAGCGATTGCGGCCGAATACAAGATCCAGGACGGCCCCAACGATCAGGGCGAGATGTTCGAGCGGCCCGGCCGCCCGGCCGACCGCTTCCCCAGGCCGTTCGCCAACGATGGGCTGGCACGGCTCGTCAACAACGGCGTGGTGCCGCCCGACTTTTCGGTGATCGCCAAGGCGCGCACCTACGAGCGCGGCTTCCCCTGGTTCGTGTTCGACATCTTCGCGCAATACCAGGAGCAGGGAGTGGACTTCATCGCGGCGGTGCTCAAAGGCTACGAGCCGCCGCCGCAAGGTTTCACGCTGCCGCCCGGAACCAACTACAACCGTTATTTCCCCGGTCACGCCATCGCGATGCCCAAGCCGATGGAGGACGGCCGCGTGGATTACACCGACGGCTCGCCCGCGACGGTCGACCAATACGCCAAGGACATCACCGCGTTCCTCGCCTGGGCCGCGGAGCCGCACATGGAAGCGCGCAAGCGCATCGGCTTCCAGGTGATCATCTTCCTGATCGTGTTCGCGGGCCTGCTCTATTTCGCCAAGATGAAGGTGTGGTCCGGCGCGCCGGATCACGCGTGATCACCGCGTCGTCGAGCCCCGCGACGGTCATCCCGGCCGACCCCGGCCTTGAGCCAGGCCTTGCGCCGGGGGAGCGCCGGGACCCACGTATCCCTGTCTCCGGGCAGAAGGCAGCAGTGCCGGGGTCGATGGATCCCGGATCGGCTCGCTCTGCTCGCCGTCCGGGATGACAGCTGGGAGAGTCAGAATGACCAAGGCCGTCCTCGGCGTGATCGGCGGCTCCGGCATCTACGACTTGCCGGGGCTCGAGAACGTGCGCGAGCAGCAGGTGGCGAGCCCGTGGGGCGAGCCCTCGGCGCCGCTCCGGCGCGGCGAGATCGGCGGCCTGCCGGTGGTATTCCTGCCGCGCCACGATAAGGGCCACCGGCTGTCGCCCTCCGACATCAACTATCGCGCCAACATCGACTGCCTCAAGCGCGCCGGCGTCACCGACCTGGTCTCGCTCTCCGCCTGCGGCTCGTTCAAGGAGGAGCTTGTCCCCGGCACCTTCGTGCTCATCGACCAGCTCGTCGACCGCACCCATCGGCGCGCGAGCTCGTTCTTCGGCACGGGCTGCGTCGCGCACGTGTCGATGGCGCATCCGGTCTCGCCGCGGCTGCGCATCCACCTGGCGGCGGCCGCGCAGGACGAGAACATCGAGGTGGTGCGCGGCGGCACCTACGTGTGCATCGAGGGCCCGCAATTCTCCACGCTCGCCGAGAGCCTCACCTACAAGGGGCTCGGCTATTCGGTGATCGGCATGACCAACATGCCGGAGGCAAAGCTCGCGCGCGAGGCCGAGCTCTGCTACGCGACGGTGGCGATGGTGACCGACTTCGACTGCTGGCACCCCGACCACGACGCCGTCACCGTGCAGGACATCATCAAGGTGCTCTCAGCCAATGCCGACAAGGCGAAGCGGCTGATCGCGCGGCTGGCGCGCGATTTCCCGCGCGAGCACGAGCCGTGCCCGATCGGCTCCGACCGCGCGCTCGACACCGCGCTGATCACCGCCCCGGAGGCGCGCGACCCGGCCCTGCTCGCCAAGCTCGACGCGGTGGCGGGAAGGGTGCTGGCGCGGTGAATCCGGCCCTCCAGCAGGACGCCACAACGGGGCGGGTTGCGTCCGGCCGGATGGTTGGACAGAGTTGCCGCCCGCCGCCATTGACCACCATCAATCGAGGGGCTGCATGACCTCCCCCGTGATCGAGAACGATCTGCGCGCCGCCATCCGCTCCATCCCGGACTATCCCAAGCCCGGGATCGTGTTCCGCGACATCACCACCTTGCTGGGCAATGCGCGGGCGTTCCGCCGCGCGGTCGACGAGTTGGTGCAGCCATGGGCGGGCTCGAAGATCGACAAGGTCGCCGGCATCGAGGCGCGCGGCTTCATCCTCGGCGGCGCCGTCGCGCATCAGGTTTCCGCCGGCTTCGTGCCGATCCGCAAGAAGGGCAAGCTGCCGTACAAGCGCGTCACCATCGGCTATTCGCTCGAATACGGCATCGACGAGATGGAGATGCACGAGGACGCGGTCGAGCACGGCGATCGCGTTGTCCTGGTCGACGATCTGATCGCGACCGGCGGTACCGCGGAAGGCGCGGTCAAGCTCTTGCGCCAGCTCGGAGCCGACGTGCTCGCCGCCTGCTTCATCATCGACCTGCCCGAGCTCGGCGGGGCCGACAAGCTGCGCAAGCTCGAGGTGCCGGTGCGCACGCTGATCACGTTCGAGGGCCACTGAGCCGTCGAGCGGGCGAATTCTTGCCGCACGATGCTCGCAAAGATGAACACGGTCGCATGACGCACATTTCATGTGCGGGCCTGCGTGTGCCCGGAACCAAGCCGGCGGGGTGACGTTGGCTGCAAAGGATCGCACGGGGAGGTTCAAAAGGGAGCTTCCTATGAACAGGTTGCTAATTACCGTCGCGGCCGCGGCCTTGATCGCGGGCACGACGTTTGCCTCGGCTCAACCCGGCCAGGGCGGTTCGCCAGGTGCTGCGGAACGGAGCGGCTCCGGCACGATGGAGCGCAGCAACGGCGGTCAGGGTACAGGTGGCCAGGGCGCGGTGGAACGCGGTCCGGCACGTGAGGGCGCGCCGCAGCAGCGCACCGGGCAGTCGCGCGAACAGCGTCCCGCCCCGATGCGCGACCAGAACCAGGGTCAGGCCCCGCGTCAGAGCGACCAGGGCCAGATGCAGCAAGGCCAGGAGCGCCAGGGCACCACGCAGCGCGAGGGAACCACTCAGCGCCAGGGCGCGGGCCAGCGTGAGGGCACGGGCCAGCGTGGCCAGGCCGAGCAGGGCCGCACCGGCCAGAGCGGCCGTGCCGAGACGACCGGGCGCGCGCCGGCGGATGTCCAGATCACCAGCGAGCAGCGGACGCAGATCCGCCAGCGGCTGGGGGACAACGCCAGCGCGCGCATCGACCGCTCGAAGGTGAACTTCTCGCTCTCCGTCGGCGTGACGGTGCCGCGCACGGTGCGCGTCTTCGACCTGCCGGCCGAGATCGTCACGATCGTGCCGGCCTACCGCGGCTACAAGTACGTGATCGTCGAGGACGAGATCCTGATCATCGATCCGCGTACGTTGAGGATCGTATACGTCATCGAGGCGTAGCGTCGGTCGAGCCGGCGCTGGGAAGCCCCGCTCTCTCCCGAGGGCGGGGTTTTTTCACGCGCCGGCTGCACGCATGTGACGGCGAAGCAGCAACGCGAGCGGAATGGTCGCCAGCGTCAGAGCAGCGACCGCGGTGACCGCGTTCGGCAGGCCGACGAGATCGCCGAAGAAGCCGCACACGGTCGGCGACACCGCGCCGGAGCCGAGGGTGCCGGTGTAGAATATGCCGAACGCGCGCTCGCGCATCCCCGGCGCGATGAACTGCGGCACCGAGCCGTAGGTCAGCGACGAGGTGCCGTTGAGCACGACGCCGATCAGCGGCAGCAGCACCAGCGTGGGCGTGAGCGGCAGCAGCAGCGCCGCCAGCATGCCGGCGCCTGTGAGCACCTCGGTGATGACGATCGCGCCGATGATGCCGAAGCGGGCGCCGATATGGGCGCATACGAGCTTGCCGAGCGCGCCGCCGACGAACAGAAGCGTCAGCGCGAAGCCCGCGGTCGTGACGCTCGCGCCCTTGCCGATCAGCAGGAACGGCACGAACACCATGAATCCGGCGCGCGTGATGCTGTCGATCGCCGCAATCGACCATAAGAGCTTGAAGCCGGTGCGCAGCCTGCCGGCCGCGGCGCCGTCGTCGCCGGCAGCGCGCGCGGCCGTGACATCCGGTGGGGGCTCGGGAGCAAAGCGCGGCATCAGCGCCAGGATCGCGAGCGCGGCGACGAATCCGAGCAGGCCGAGCGCCATCAGCGTCGGCCGCCATGGCATCAGCAACAGCAGCGCGGCAGCGAGCGCGGGGAGCGCCACCTTGCCGATGTCGCCGGCGAAATTGTAGGTGCCGATCGCGGTGATCGAGCGGGCGCCTTCGAACGCGCGCGCGACCAGGGCGGATCCGATCGGGTGCTGGCTGGCGGCGCCGAGCCCGCCGATCAGCAGCGCCGCGACCAGCCACGGGAAGCCGGCGCCCAGGCCGGCGAGGCAAAAGCACAGGCCGGTGAGCGCGGTTCCGCCCGCCAGCACGACCGCGGCGCCGATGCGGCGCGCCAGCCACGTCGCCGGGATCTGCAGTGCCGCCATGGTGCCGGTATAGGCCGTGCGCAGCAGGCCGACCGCCGCATAGGGCAGCCCGAATTCGGCTTGCCACAGCGGCAGCATGACGTAGATGACGTCGGTATAGCCATCGTGCAGGGCGTGCGCCCCGCAGCCGACCGCGAGCGCACGGCGCTGCTCCGCCTTGGCGGCGGGTGCGGCGGCAGCCACGGGCTCGCTGACGGCCATGGTTGTTCAGCGCTTGACGGCGGATCGCCGCGTGGCCGCCTCTCGCCTCCGCCGGCGAAGCGGTGGGGAGGGCAGGCTGCTGCACATTACCGCAACCATTCTATTTCCGCCGGCGCTCGATGAAGGCGGAGCCAATGAACGAATACACCAGCTCGCCGTGCTGGTTGGTGCCGGTGTTGCGCGAGAACAAAAGCCCCCAGTCCGGACGGCTCTTGGATTCGCGTTTCTCGATCGGCTCGGTCGCGTAGGTGATGGTGTCGCCGACATAGACCGGCTTCACCCACTTGAGCTCCCGGAAGCCGGGGGAGGGGCCCCAGGTCGCGATCGGCTCGCCGCGGGCCGCGAGCTCGGCGACGATACGGTCCTTGCGCGCGACCAGGAGGCGCATGCAGATTGCCGCGGTGTGCCATCCGGAGGCGCAGAGCGCGCCGAAATGCGACCGTGCGGCCGCCGCCTCGTCGAGATGGAACGGCTGCGGATCGTAGCGCGCCGCGAACCGCTTGATCTCCTCGGCCGTGAAGGTGTGGCGCCCGATCTCGCTCTTTTCGCCGATGCGGATGTCCTCGAAGAAGTGCATGCGCGGGGCTCGCGCGTCAGCTCGCGGCTTGCGCCGGCACGCGCCGGCGCAGCATTGCCGGGCAGGTCAGGGTCGTCACCACTTCGCCGCTCTGATTGACGAGCTCGTAGCGGAACTTCACGAACCCCATCTCGGGCCGGCTGTTGGAGATCCGCGTGTCGATCACGGTTCGGCGCAGCGTCAGTGCATCGCCCGGCCGCACCGGCTTGAGCCACTTCACCTCGTCGACGCCGGGCGCGCCCATCGAGGCGGAATCGAGCAGGAACCAGTCGCAGATCATCCGCATCATCAGCGCGCAGGTGTGCCAGCCGGAGGCCGCAAGCCCGCCCAGCATGGAGGCGCGCGCCGCTTGCTCGTCGAGGTGCATCGGCTGCGGATCGAACTCGGCGGCGAATTCGACGATCTCCTCGCGCGTCACCATGCGGGGCCCGTATTGCGCGATGCTGCCGGGGGCAAAGTCCTCGAAATGAAATTCGGGCACAGGCAATCCTTCGGCGCGAGCAAAATTCCGTAGCGGCCACGGCACGGGGCGTCAATCGCCACCGCCGCGCGGCACGGCTGCGTGCCGGCTCCGTTAGGGAGCGCGCCTACGGCCAGAATTCGTCACTGAGGACGTACGCTACGATGGCGATCACCTGCTCGGGAGTGTAGAGCTCCTTCCAGGCCGGCATGTCCTTGAAGCCATTGTGGATGCGATCCCAGACGAAATCCGGCTTGTAGCGGCGCGGCGTGAGCTTCGGTGCCTTGCCCGGATACGCCCTGGAGCCGTGGCAGTGCGCGCACTGTTCTTTCCAGAGCGCATTGCCCTCGGCGATCAGCTTCTCGTTCTTCAACAGCTCGGGCGGCAACGGCGGCGGCGGATCGCGCGGCTCCGCTGTTGCGGTCGCGGTCGCGGTCGAGTCGGCGGGAGCCTGTGAGGGACCTTGAGCCGCCGCCGTCGCGGATGCCACGAGCATGATGGCGAGGAGGACGATGCGCAGTTTGAGGCGATCATTCATTCGCGACGTGATCCTGAGGCGCGGTGGCACGGGGGCTGCCGCCGTCACCGTATAACGCAAGCCGTCTCGGGTGGTTGCTCCCCCGCGGGCGAACGGCGATCCGGCCGCAGCGCGGCCGGATCGCGTGGGTTGCGTGCGTCAGTTGGCGGGGACGATCCGGTAGATCTTGTCATGGCCGCCGACCGGACCGGTCGAGATGCTGGTCAACGCGTAGACCTCGCCGCGGTCGTCCTGAGCGAACGCCAGAATGTAGGGCAACGGCTTCATGCCATCGGCCTGCGCCACTTCCATCGTCCACTTGCCGTCGGCGCCCTTGGTGCCGAAGAACAGCTGGCCGTCCATCACGTCGAACGACTTCGACCAGTCGCCGAAGATGTACTTGCCGGCCCACGGCTGGTGCGCGCCGCGGTAGACGTATCCGCCCGTCACCGAGATGCCCAGGCATCCTTGCGGCTGCGCGGTGCAGTTCTTGTACACCAGGATCGGCAGGGTGAGCCCGGTCTGGTCACAGCTTGCCGGATGCACCTTCGGATTGACGTAGTCGAAGCACTTGTCGGCTTCCATCCTGCGCCAGCCGAAATTGCCGCCGCGCGTGATGACGCTCACCTCCTCGAAGGAATCCTGCTGCACGTCGCCGCAGATCAGCTCGCGTTGCCCGCCCATGTCGAACGAGCAGCGCCAGGGATTACGCAGCCCATAGGCCCAGATCAGCGGATCGGTATCGGGCCGTCCGACGAACGGATTGTCGGTCGGGACATTGTCGTCGCCGGTCTTGTCGACGTCGAAACGCAGCATCTTGCCGAGCGGCGTCTTGAGGTCCTGGCCGTTGCCGGTGGTGACGTTGTGGCCGATGCCCCAGTCGTTGGCGTAGCCGCCGTCACCGGTCGAAACGTAGAGCTTGCCGTCCGGACCGAAGTCCATCCAGTGGCCGTTGTGATTGAACTGGGGCCAATCGATCTGGGAGATGATTTTTTCATTCCTGGAATTGGCCTTGTTGGGATTGTCCTTCGACACCGTCATCTCGGACACGGTATTGGTGTGGGCCCACCACAGCTTCTTGTCGAGGGTCGCATCACCGGAGAGCGGCGCCGAGTAGGCGATGTAGAACTTGCCATTCTGCCGATAGTTCGGATGGAACGCGATACCGAGCAGCCCCTGCTCCTCGAAGAACGGCTCGAGGTGGACGAGCCTGTGCTGGATGTTGAGGAACGGCTCGGGCAACAGCCGGCCGCGCGCGTCGATGATACGCACCAGGCCGTGCTGCTCGATCACGGCCTTGCGACCGCTGCCGTCGGGGATCGTGACCATCGCCAGCGGATGGGTCAGGCCGCCGACGTATTCCTCGAGCTTGACCTTGACCTGCGCGTCGGCCGGGACGGTGAACGGCAACGTCACGGCGGCGGCTGCAGCAAGGGCGGTAAGGACGGAACGCATCTAATATTCCTCCCTCTCTACGATCGGCCCAGATGGACCTTGCGAGCGGTCCTCGATCGGGCCAGCAATTTGATCATGGACGGCAAAGCCCGTCTAGCCGCGACGCGGGCATGACAGGTCGGCGGTTCGGGCGCGCCCGCGCGCGAAGGGCTTGAGCCGGTTGATGACGCGTGGGATCATTCGGCGCCCGTCACGCCCGCCCGTCACCAAAAAAGAAACCGCGCGCCGCAGCGCCGCAGGCGTCCGGTCGAGACAGACAGCCAGCAGGAGGAAACGGTGGCTCGAGTTCAGCTCCACCGGTTCGTCGACCTTGCCAAGCCGAAGCAGCGGCCGCCCGCGCCCGGGGTCGACCGAGGACGGCGGGCGGTCGGGGCTGGATACGTGCGCCGGCCGACTGCCGGACACCAGGCGCCGCATCGCCAAGGGCACTGTGCATGCGGGCGACCCTGAAAGGCCATGTGATCGCGGAAAGCGACGATGTGATCGCGTGCGCGGGCTATCGGTACTTCCCGCGCGCCGCGGTGCAAATGAGCTGGCTCGAGAAGGCGCCCAGAACGGCGTCCGATCGCGCTTGTCCGCACGGGGTACAGTTCTACGACGTGGTGATCGAAGGCTTGCGCCATGCGCGCGCCGCCTGGTCCTACGAGGCACCGCAGCCGGCCATGCAACAAGTGGCCGGGCGCATCGGCTTTTGGCAAGAGGTCGAGGTCGGCTGAGCGTGCACGAAGCCGACCGCACGCCGACGGCGGTGCGCGGCAGGGCCGCGCGCGCGGGCATCTCGTTGCGCCCGGCCGACCGCAGGCCCTATCGGCAGCGCAAGCGTCGACGCCGATAGCCACGAGGCGGAGTGCGCGCGGCGCCTCCGGCGGCGTTCGCGCTACCTCGCGGAGCCGCTAGCGCGCCGTCGCTTCGGTGAAGAATTTCTCCCCGTAGGCAAATCGGTTCGGCTTGAGGAAAAAGCCGAGGATGACGGCGCCGTGAGGTGCCACCGCCTCATGCCGATTGCCGGCCGGGCGCCAGACGAACTCGCCAGGCCCGCATGTGCCCTCGTGATCCTCGAGCGTGCCCTCGAGCACGAAGGTCTGCTCCAACGCGGTGTGCTCGTGCAGCGGCACGACCGCGCCCGGATCGAGCTTGAACAGGGCCGTGGTGATTCCGCTGGCATCGGAATAGAGCACCTTGATCTCGATGCCCGGGAACTCGGTCTTTTCCCACGGCATGTTGGGAACGTCGAGATAGCGCGAGGCCAGCTCCGGCGGGTTCTCGGGCTTGATGTCGGCATGTACGACTGGGCGGGGCTGTGCTGACACAGGTCCTCCTTCGGGCGTAGCAAAAGGACTGGACGCCGCAGGCTAGCATGAATGCGGTGTTGCGTGCGCCGCGTTGGCTCAGCAACGCGCTGGCCATCGCAGAGCCGGCAGAGCATGGCATGGAAAATCAGCCGTTCAAGCCGGCGTCCAAGTTGCGCCCCGGCGCGATCGCGGCGGGCCGCCCGATCGCGCTAGCGGCGCCATCGCCGGCACCGAAAGGGGCTTGTACCGCGCGTAAACGCGCGGGCGTCCTTCCGGTTCTCGTCCGCGTGCTCGAAATTGCTGCAGGATTTCAGAATTGTGCGACCAGCGTCCCGCGCGCGATCGTTCGACGCCCACAGCATGACGCTTCGGCGCATCTGGTATTCGCTCGCTCGCACGCGGCCGCGATTGACAGCCCCCGAGGCGGCGATCAACACTGCGTCAATCGGCCGGCCGGGCGAGGGATGCGCCGCGGCGCGTGCTGCGCGCGGCGTTCAGGAAAGCAAGGCGGATGCTCGACCCCGAAAAACACGACGCCTCGTCCGTCGAGACGCACCTGCAGTCGTTCTCGATCCGCTACGACTACCCGGTCTACTTCACCCGCGACCTGTTCGATCCTGCCAATCCCTGCCTCACGCGTGCGCTCGCCCGGCTCGAGCCCTCGAAGCGTCACCGCGTCGCAGTGTTCGTCGACGAGGGTGTGACGCTGGTCGCGCCGACGCTGCTGGCGCGTATCGCGCGCCATGCCGCGGCCCACGAGGATGCAATGGCGATCGAGGGCGAGATCGTGGTGGTGCCGGGCGGCGAGGTGGTCAAGAACCACCACGACAGCGTCGAGCACGTGCTCAAGGACCTCTCGGCGCGTCACATCGACCGGCAGTCGTTCGCGCTGGCCGTCGGCGGCGGCGCCGTGCTCGACGCGGTCGGGTTTGCGGCCGCGATCTTCCATCGCGGGGTGCGCCACGTGCGCTGCCCGACCACCGTGCTGGCGCAGGACGATTCCGGCGTCGGCGTGAAGAACGGCATCAACGCGTTCGGCCTCAAGAACCTGCTCGGCACCTTTGCGCCGCCGTTTGCGGTGATCAACGATTCGGCCTTCCTCGACCTTCTGCCGGCGCGCGACAAGCGCGGCGGCATGTCGGAGGCCGTGAAGGTCGCCTTGATCCGCGACGCCGATTTCTTCGCCTGGATCGAGCGCGAGGCCGATGCGCTGGCCGGCTTCGAGCCGAACGCGCTCGATACCCTGGTGCGGCGCTGCGCGGCACTGCACATGCGCCAGATTGCGCACGGCGGCGATCCGTTCGAGAGCGGCTCGGCGCGCCCGCTCGACTACGGGCACTGGTCCGCGCACAAGCTCGAGGCGCTCACCCGGCACGCGCTGCGCCATGGCGAGGCGGTGGCGATCGGGATCGCTCTCGACGCCCGCTACTCGGTCCTCGCCGGACTGCTCGGCGAGGGCGAGGATGAGCGTGTGTTCCGGTTGCTGACGCGGCTCGGATTTACGTTGTGGGACGACGCGCTCGATCTGCGCGACGGCACGCGGCGCCGCCGCGTGGTCGCGGGGCTCGCGGATTTCCAGGAGCATCTCGGCGGCGAGCTGACCATCACCCTGCTCGCCGGCATCGGCCGCGGCGTCGAGGTCCACGTCATGGATCATGCGCTGATCGAGCAGTCGATGCGCTGGCTCAAGGCGCAGGCCAAGCGGATGCCGCCGTAAGCGGCACGCTACGCGTTGCGGCGCCAGACGCTGGCGAGCCACGGCTGGCGCTCGCGCGGCAGGCCGGCGGGACGGAAATAGTGCTCGAGCTCGGTGAAGCCCGCCGCGGTCATGTGGCGGCGCCAGGCTTCGAGGTCGTGATAGGCGCCGTAGCGTTCCCCGCTCCAGCCTTCCTGGTTCTGCCCGCGCGGATTGGACGCGAACAGAACGCCGCGCGCCTTCAGGCAGGCGTGAAGCTCGCCGAGCACGCGCGGCAGCTCCTGGCTCGGCACATGGAACAGCGCCGCATTGGCGAACACGCCGTCAAAATGGCCGTCCGGCAGGTCGAGCGCGAGGAAGTCCTGCTGCCACACCTCGCAGCCCGAATGCGCACGCGCCATCGCGCAGAAATGCGCGGCGCCATCGAGCCCGATCGCGACATGGCCGCGCTCCGCGAATGCCCTGAGGTCGCGGCCCGGCCCGCAGCCGAGATCGAGGATCGTGAACGGCGGCTCTCCCTCGATGTGGCGCAGCAGCGCCGCGATGTTCTGGCTGACATCGTGGTCGTGCGTGCCGTGCCAGAAATCGCGCGCGTGCACGTCGTAATGCGCGAGCGTGCGGCGGGAGATGTCGTCGAGGTCACGCGGGCCGAGCGGCATGCCGCAATGTAGCAAGGTAGCCCGGGTGAGCGCAGCGAAACCCGGGGAGAAACTCGCAGGTAGACCCCGCATTTCGCTGCGCTCATGCAGGCTACGGTCGCTTCGCGCCATTCGGGCTGCGCCACCTTCTCCCCGCTTGCGGGGAGAGGTCGGCGAGCGCAGCGAGCCGGGTGAGGGGGCGTAGCCGAGCGCCGTGCCCGGCGGCAGGCCCCCCTCGAACGGCGCCGTCTCGCACCAACCTCTTTGCAATCCGCCCTAGCCGATCAACCTTAGGCGGCCCCGCGCGCGCGGCTTGCGTGCTCCTCCGCTCGTCCCGCGATTTGGCTCGCCTCGCTGGCGACCTGCAACGACAGCTCGGCGATCCGGCGGCTGTTGCTGAGCATCTGCTCCATGTTCTCGCGCGCCAGGCGGGTCTGGAGCGAGATGACGTCGGGCAGCGTCTTGCACTGGGTCAGCTCCTTGAGGCCTTCCAGGTTGCGCTGCAGCCGGTCGCCGGCGAGCTTGACCCATTCACGCGAGATCTCCTGCGCGCCCTTCGCCAGCACGGCGCCGTACTGGGTAACGGCATCGATCGTCTGCGACGACTGCCGCGCGATCTCATCGGCGCTGGCGTTGGTCAGGCCGAGAACCTCGCTGAACTGCTCGGTCGCGCGTTGCATCTCCTCGCGGGCAGTGCTCAGCGAGGATTGCGCCGTGCGCTGGAGGTTTTCAGTCGTGCGCCACGCGGCCTCGGCCGCTTGCCGGGCTCCTTCCCGGCCAACATGGTCGTTCTTCTGCGAAGCAGGCATTGTGGACTCCCTGATTGTTGATTTTTTCCGGCGCGCTCCAGCTCCTGCGACTGGGCTGCGCACGGTCAAACTTAGGGAATCGATGTGGCACCGGTGCGACGGCAGGATGGAGTTATCGTGGACGACCGTTTCGCGGCCGAATCGGTTGCAGGCCTTGACCCTGGTGGACCGTAGCCCGGATGAGCGTCAGCGAAATCCGGGGATCGTTCCCCGCATTTCCGCTGATGCCGGGCTACCGTTCCACCGCTCAGGCACAGCGATGAAATCGGTCCAAACTCCTCCCCGTTCCGAGGAGCCGGCGATAGAAGCTACACCGCCGCCCGGAAATGCATCACGTCGCCGTCGGCGACGACGTAGTCCTTGCCCTCGAGCCGCATGCGGCCGGCGTCGCGCGCGCCTGCTTCGCCGCCGAGGCGGACGTAGTCGTCGTAGGCGATGGTCTCGGCGCGGATGAAGCCGCGCTCGAAATCGCCGTGCACCGTACCGGCGGCGGCCGGCGCCCGGGTGCCGGCCGGCACCGTCCAGGCGCGCGCCTCCTTCGGGCCCGCGGTAAAGAAGGTGACGAGGTCGAGCAGCGCATAGCCGGCACGGATCAGCCGGTTGAGGCCCGGCTCGGCGAGCCCGATATGCTGCAAAAACTCGGCCCGCTCGGCGGCCGGCAGGTGCGCGATCTCGGCCTCGATCTTGGCCGAGATCACAACCGAGCCGGCGCCCTCGGCCCGGGCGCGCTCCTCGACCGCGGCCGAGAATGCGTTGCCGCTCGCGGCCGCGTCCTCGTCGACGTTGCACACGTACAGCACCGGCTTCGCGGTCAGGAGCCCGAGCGTCCGGAACACCTTGTGCTCCTCGGCCTTGCGCTCGACGAAGCGCGCGGCGCGGCCGGCGCGCAAGAGCTCGAGCGCGCATTCGACCGGCACGATGGCGTCGCGCGCCTCCTTGTCGCCGCCGCGCGCGCGCTTGAGCAGCGGCTCGAAGCGCCGCTCCAGGCTCTCGAGATCGGCGAGCATCAGCTCGGTCTCGACCGTCTCGATGTCGGCGATCGGGTGCACCTCGCCCGAAACATGCGTCACGTCGCGGTCGGCGAAGCAGCGCACCACGTGCGCGATGGCGTCGACTTCGCGGATGCTGGCGAGGAACTGGTTGCCGAGGCCCTCGCCGCGCGAGGCGCCGCGCACCAGGCCGGCGATGTCGACGAAGGTGAGCCGCGCCGGCACGATCGCGGCGGAGCCGGCAAGCGCCGCCAGCGCCTCGAGCCGCGGATCCGGCACCGCCACCTCGCCGACGTTGGGCTCGATGGTCGAGAACGGATAGTTGGCGGCCTGCGCGGCCGCGGTCTCGGTGAGCGCGTTGAACAGCGTCGACTTGCCGACGTTCGGCAGCCCGACGATGCCGCATTTGAAGCCCATGGCGTCGTTCACACCGGAAGGCTGGATTCCGGGTCCAGCTTGAATGGGTCGAGAATTGTCAGTTCGCCCAGCCGCTGTTGGTGCTTCATGTCCTCGCTCAAGAAGATCCCGCAATGGGCCAGCGACGCGGCGGCCAGCAACAGGCAATCCCACCAACCGAACGCGAAGGCATCCTGGATGCGCCAAGCCTCGCGCGAAACCACGAATCCCGCCGGCGCGGAACAGAACGGCGCCAACGCGGCAATGAAACGCCGTGCGTCCGCACGCGGCATCAAGCCGCGCCGGTCCGTGACCGCCCGATAACACTCATTCAGGCTCTGCGGGCTCAGGACCAGCGTATGGCTCCTGATCACCCGGGTCAGCCACCCCACGGCCTGTTGTCGTTTCTCCGGCTCGGCCGGATCGACCGTGTAGATCAGAATGTTGGTGTCGACGAAGCAGCTTATCCTCGCGTTCGGCATAAAGTGCCTCACGTCCCCGCCAGCCTTGGCTGATGCCGGGATATCCCGGCCCATGGAAGAATGTCTCGAGCTCCGCCAGCTGCGCGCTCGGATCTTTGTGGAATTCGCGCTCAACCAGGCCGGCGATGAACTTGGACAGGCTCAGCCCGCGGGCGGCAGCTTCGATGCGCGCTCGCCGCGCCAGAGATTCCTCCAGGGTGATGGTGACGTTTCTCATGACGTCTCTTCGCAAAGGATGACCGACGGGGAACCTTGGTCGCCGGCCGCCCGGCGGTCCGCACCCAAACGTGGCCGGCCAGGAAGATCCGGCACATGGCAGCAGCTTGGACCCGCCATGCCCGTCGACGTGCGGTAGTTCGCGCCCCCGGCGTGCGTGAAACGCGCTCACGAGCACGAGGTCCGTGTTACACAGATATCTTGTAACACGGACCTCGTGTCAAGTGACGGGAGGCGATTTGGATTCGTTGAAGCCCTTCGCCTGCATGGCGAGGTGAATCTTGTTCTGAAAACTCGCATCCCTGCCTTCCGCCAACAGCTCCGCATTGTCCGCGACGGCGTCGATAACCGCGGTCACCCAGGGCCAGTCGGTCTTGGCAAAGTCCTTCAGCACGTGGCGGTGGACCAGATCCTTGCTGCCAGGATGGCCGATGCCGAGGCGCACCCGCCGGTACTCGTGGCCGATACAGGCGGAGATCGAGCGCAGGCCGTTATGGCCCGCATCGGTGCCGCCGGTTTTGACCCGCACCTTGCCAGGCGGCAGGTCCACTTCGTCGTGAAAGACCGTGATGTCTGCGGGCCCGAGCTTGTAAAAATGTGCCGCGGCCTGAACGGCCCGGCCGGATTCATTCATGAACGTGCCGGGCAGGAGCAACAACGCGTCTTGCTGCCCGATGCGCCCGCGACAAGCTATTCCATGAAATTGCCTGCGCCACGGTGCGAACGCGAAATGGCGCCGGATCGCCTCGATGGCCATGAAGCCGATGTTGTGGCGGTTCTGGGCGTACTCCGCGCCCGGATTGCCGAGCCCGACGAGCAGCACCATGGCGGCCGCGCGCGGCCGGCGCGCGCTTTAGGTCTTGCCGGGAGCCGCGCCACCGGGCTTGGCGGGCGTTGCCGCGCCTGACGCGCCGGCCGCCGCCGGCGCTCCCGGTGCCGCAGGCGCGCCGGGCGCCCCCGGCGCCGCAGGGGCACCCTCGGGCGGTACCCCGGCCTCGGCCGCCGCCGCCGCGGCTGCAGCCGCTGCGGCCGCCGCCGCCGCTGCGGCGCGCTGCTCTTCCTGGTATCCGGACGCCGGCACGATCGTCACCAAGGTGATGTCGCCGGCCACCACCGGCTTGCACTGCGGCGGCAGCGTGATCTCGCTCAGGTGCACGGAGTGATTGATGTCGAGGCCGGTGAGGTCGACGTCGATCGACTTGGGGATCGCGTCGGCCGGGCAGCGCACATCGATCGCGTGGGTCACGATGTTGACGGTGCCGCCGCGCTTGACGCCCGGCGACCCTTCGGGGTTGACGGCGTGGACCGGGATGCTCACCCGGATGGTCGCGCCTTCCCCCAACCGCATGAAGTCGACGTGGATCGGGAAGTCTTTGACCGGGTCGAGCTGGTAGGCGCGCGGAATCACGCGCTGCTTGGCGCCGTCGACCTCGAGGTCGTAGATCGTGGTGAGGAAATGTCCGGCAAAGATCTTGCGGCGCAGATCGTCGTAGTCGAGCGAAATCGTCATCGGCGGCCGGCCGTCGCCATAGACGACGCCGGGCACGCGGCCGGCGCGGCGCTCGGCGCGCGCTCCGCCGGTGCCGGACCGCGACCGTGCGGTCGCCTTCATTTCGTTCGCGCTCGCCATAGCCAAACCCTTGTGATTCCGTAGGAAACGGAGGCCGTCCGCACTTCCCTGGATGTCGTTTCAGGCCGCGGCGGAAACGCAACGCGGCGCCGGCCGCGGGCTTATAGCGGCGATACCGCGCAATGACAAGGAACTGTCCGGGTCTGTCGTAAGCACACGAGTTGTCCGGGTTAGGTAGCACACGAGTTGTCCGGTTTGATCGCTTGCGCAGGAGCGGGGGCGATGAACCGGACGACGTGGCTACAGGACCGCAGGATGCTGAGGCTTCGGGATGTTCTGAGCCGCTGGGCCCTGTGGACGCGGTGGACAAGCCAAGAGGCTTGCCCACCGCGCCCACAGGCAGCGACAACAGCAAAAAAGCGGTCAATTCATCTGCTACCTAAACCGGACACGCTCGAGGAGTCCGCTAAATGAACGATCAACCGGCGCCGGTCGTGCCTCCGCCGGCTGCCGGCCCCGCGGCGGACGCCGGTGCGCCGGCGGCGCGGGCCGCTTCCAGCGCGGCGATGCGGGCCTTGAGGGCCTCGTTCTCCTCGCGCGCGAGCTGGGCCATCTCCTTGACGGCCTCGAATTCCTCGCGCTTGACCACGTCGAGATCGCGCAGGATGCGCTCGGCCTGGTTGCGCATCAGCGTGTCGAACTCGCGCCGCACCCCGCTGGCGACGCCGGCCGCGTCGTTCATCAGCCGCGCCATCTCGTCGAAAAACCGGTTCGTCGTCTGCACCATGCCGGCCTCCGATCGTGCCGCTCGCGTCCGGCCCCGACAATGGGGATTGCGTCCCACGTCCGCAAGGCCGCGTCGCAGTTCGTCACTGCGCGGAGCCTAAAGGCTCAAGCGAAGCGGGCGCGCGCCCGCGCGCGCGCCTTCACGGCCTCGGCCTCGCGGTCGCGCCGCGGCCGCGTGGTCGCCATCGAAGCGAGCAGCCGACGCGCCGCCTCCGAGACCTCGTCGACCGCGCGGTCGAACGCCGCCGCGTTGGCGCGCGAGGGCGCGTTGAAGCCGCTGAGCTTGCGCACGAACTGCAGCGCGGCGGCGTGGATCTCTTCCTCCGTGGCCGGCGGCTCGAAGTTGAACAGCGTGCGGATGTTGCGGCACATGGGCTTCTCCTGGTCGGGGTTTTGGTGCGGCCCGATCTGGGCGAAACTGAGATTGTCATGCCGGCGAAAGCGGGCATCCAGTAACCGAAGCGCGGTGGCTACTCGATCGCTGGCTGTCGCGGACGATGACGGTTGATAGTTATGACGGGCGCCGAGATCATCCAAGCCGTGCGATTCTCAGACCCAGAACCCGTCACCATCACGCTCGACGACGGCACCCGCGTCTCCGGCCTCATGCAGGGGGCGCCCAACGCGCGCGCCTGCTATGTGCTGGCGCATGGCGCCGGCGCCGGGATGGGGCACCCGTTGCTGGCGGCGGTCGCGGCCGAGCTTGCGGAGCGCGGCATCGCGACGCTGCGCTACCAGTTCCCCTACATGGAGCAGCGGGCGCGGCGGCCCGACCCGCCGGCGCGTGCGCATGCGGCGGTGCGCGCCGCGGTCGACGCGGCCGCGCGGCTGGCGCCGGAACTGCCGCTGTTTGCGGGCGGCAAATCGTTCGGCGGCCGCATGACCTCGCAGGCGCAGGCCGCCGCACCGCTTGCCGGCGTGCGCGGGCTCGCATTCCTCGGCTTTCCGCTGCATCCGGCCGGCCGGCCATCGTCGGAGCGCGCCCGCCACCTCGCCGACGTGCGCCTGCCGATGCTGTTCCTGCAGGGCACGCACGACAAGCTCGCGCTGCCGGAACTGTTGCAGCCGGTGTGCGCGGCGCTCGGTTCGCGCGCGACGCTGCGGATGTTTGCCGATGCCGATCACGGCTTCCACGTGCCGGCGCGGACCAGCCGCACCGACGCGCAGGTGCGCGGCGCGCTGCTCGACGCGCTTACGGCCTGGATCGACGCGGTGCTCGCCGAGACGTGATCAATGGTCGCGTGCGCCAAGCGCCGGGCAGCCGCGCGTGCGCACGATTTGCCGAGGCTCGCGCGTGCGCATGGCGCGCTTCCGCGCGCCCTTGCATATCCTGCAGCTTTCCGCGTTCAAAACGCCCGCGACTCCATGCCGTCGACGTAGCGCTTGAGGTACTGGCCGACGAAATCGTGGTCGACGAAACGCCGGTAGGCGTCGGCGAGCCG
>Ga0075431_100000107_pt1 | contig 53071 bp, 54 predicted proteins | sample RhiMetdeltSRZDD5_FD_75297 | JGI IMG/M metagenome (GOLD analysis project Ga0075431, IMG submission 75297) | Populus rhizosphere microbial communities from Tennessee, USA - Rhizosphere MetaG P. deltoides SRZDD5 | ecosystem: Host-associated > Plants > Roots > Rhizosphere > Soil | place: USA... | reverse complement strand
GGGTCGTACGACACCGTCCATGTGACGCTGCTCTCGGTCGTGTTCTCGACCCGGATCTCGACACAGCGGCCGCCGTCCCACGACGAGGTGACGGTCAAGGTGGCGTCGACACCGGGAGTCTCGACAACGGGACCGTCGGAGCCAGACTCGGCCTCCGTCGAGGTCCCGGTGGTCGGCGACGTACGGGGCGTCCCGGTGGTCCCGGGGGTCGAGCTCGAGGTCGGTCCGGCGGGCTCGGCCGCCGTCGTCGGGGTTGTGGGCCGGGTGGTCGGCGTCGGAGGGTCGGTGGTCGACGGGGACGAGGCCGGGAGGTGCTCCGCCGTCGAGTCGGCGGTGGTGACCTGCGCCGGGGTGTCGCGGGTGGCCAGCGAGCCGGCAACGACCACCACAGCGGTGGTGACCAGTCCGGCGAGGATGGAGCGGCGATGACGCTGGCGACGCTTCAGCCGCTGCGCCCGTTGCGCCAACTCGTCGACCGGCAGCGGCGCCGCGGCCGGTTCGTCGACCATCGGGCGGAGGGCTGCGCGGAGGTCGAGGTCACCCACGCGGCACCGTCGCAGGTTCGGTCAGGCGCCAGGTGCCGGTGGCGAGAGCAAGACCAGGCGCTGACGGGCGGGCGGGGCGAACCACTGGGAACACGGGGCCGGCGTCGTCGGCGAGCACCGACTGCAGGTGCCGCCGGGCCGCCGCCAGCGACGCCGACGCCGTGCCCCGGGTGACGCCCATCAGCCGGGCGACCTCGCCCTCAGGGAGGTCGAGGATGTAGCGCAGCGCGACCGCAGTGCGCTGACGGCGGGGCAAGCTGCGGACCGCGTCCCAGATGTGAGGTGCGGGGGTCGGCGGCGGCTCGGCCGCTATGGGCTCGGGCTGGCGGCGAAGCACCTCGCGCTCGATGGCCTGGCGGCGGCACCGCTTCCTCAGGTCGTTGAGCGCGACCCGGTAGAGCCACCCGCCTGGCGACTCCATCCGGCGCACCCGGTTCCAGCGGGCGTAGGCCCGCACGAACGCCTCGTCAGTCGCCTCGGCGGCGACGTCGGGGCGCCCTGAGGCGACCGTCAGCGCGGCCAGCACCAACGGGTGCTGCGCCTTGTACCAGGTATCGAAGTCTCGCAGTGCCGCCATCCGCCGTCCCGAGCTGACCGACCGATCGATATTGCTTAGTGGTTCATCGGTGCGTCATGTGTCGACGCACATGCCGAACGTGGTCCATTGGCCGGCCGGGAGGCGCTCGTTCCAGTCCTCACCGATGAAGGCGACATGGCCTTCGTGGCCCTGGTGGTGTTGGGCCTCGCCGGTGGCGTTCCACAGCGTGGCGATGTCGTCCTCGGGCGCGTAGTGCACCTCCCAACTCAGCGTGCGGGCGCTGGTGTTGTCGACCCGGATCTCGACGCAGCGGCCGTGATCCCACGAAGCGGTCGTCGTGGCTGTGGCCTTGATGCCCGCAACCGGTGAGAACGGCTCGGCCCCGCTCGGTACCGCCGAACCCCCACCGTCGTGGCCGTCACCGCCACCACCGCCGCCGGGGCCATCGCCGTGTCCGTCGCCGTGGTCGCCACCCGGCGGAGCGACCGTGGTGGTCGTCGCCTGATGGTCATGACCCGATGACGGCGGGGTGGTCGTGGCCGGCCCGGTCGTGGGTGACGTCGAGGGCGGAGTGCTCGTCGTCGGGCTGGTCGACCCGGAGCCTCCGATCGTGATGTCGCTGCAGGCGTAGAAGGCTTCGGGGCTGTCGCTGCGCTGCCAGATCGTGTACAGGATCGCCGGCTCGCTACGGGCCGGCAGCGCCACCGAGAACCGGTTCGTCGGCGCCGCCGGGAGCGGGCCCGAGTCGTAGACCTGACTGAGGTCCGACCAGCGCAGGGTGTCTGTGCGGGCGTCGAAGCCCGGCCGGGTGAGCAGCAGCCGGAAGTAGGCGGTCGCATGCGGGGCCGTGCTGGTGAAGACGATGTCGTAGCGGCCCGAGGCGCCCGGCTGCAGGTGGGTGAGCGGCCAGTTGCCCGGCCGGTCGAAGGCCGCGTACTTGTCGCGCCCCGCCGAGCACAGCTTGCCGTCGGGGATGCGCTCCTGGTGGTGGCCGGCGACGTCGCCGATGTTGACCTCCATCCAGTCGTAGAGCGCCTGGGCGTTGGCGGCCCAGGCCTGGGCGCACATCGAGCCGTCAGGCTGCTCGAAGCGACAGGCGTAGATCCGGGACGCCGGCACCTGCGTCGACCCATGGGCCTGCGCCTCGTCGTCCGCCGACCACAGCACCGCCCCACCCGCGGCCGCAGCTGCGACCACCAGGACCACCACGGCCGCCCACCGCCCTGTTGTCCTCCGGCTCCCTGACCTCGTCATGCCCCCTCAAGCCGTGAGCCCCCAAAAGTGCTTAGTCCCCGCCGATCTATTCTTTGTCGGCTGTTCCTCGGGCCCGCCTCCCTTGACTGTCACACCCTCTCCGTAGGGTCTTGGTAGCACTTTGATACCAAGTTGCTACCGTCCATCGAATGGGAGTGAACATGCACGTCCGAGACATCCCCCGAGACGTCAAGGACAAGTTGGCGGAGCTGGCGGCGAGGGAGCACATGTCGCTCAACGCCTACGTCGTGCGGCAGCTCGAGATCGCGGCCCGGACCGCTGACAACGCCCGGCTGCTCGACGACCTACCCAGCTACGACCTATCGCCCCAAGCCGTCGTCGAGGCGCTCGACCGGGAGCGAGGTGGCAGATGATCGTCATCGATGCCACCGCAGTCGTGAACGGGCTCCTCACTGACGGGCCGTCCCGAGCGATGCTGAGGACCAACGCCCTCCACGTGCCCCACCTCACCGATAGCGAGGTCGTCAGCTCACTGACCCGGCTCGTGCGCAGCAAGGCCCTCGACGCCCGGGGCGCCCGGCGGGCGCTCGATCGCTGGGTGCTTATGGGCGTGCGTCGGCATCCTGTGCGCGGGCTCATGCCGCGGATGTGGGAGTTGCGCGAGAACGTCAAGGCCTACGACGCCACGTACGTGGCCCTCGCCGAGCGGCTCGACCTGCCCCTCGTCACCTGTGACGAGCGGCTGGCCAAGGCGAACGGCGTCCGTTGCGACGTCATGGTGCAGGACGGTTAGCGAGAGGAGGGGTGTGGTGGGCGGCAGGACGTGGATGAGCAGGATGGGTACGTTGGCGGGCTGGTTGAGGCGAGGGGGCGACCGGGGTGGCGTTGGTGAGGCGGGGGTTCAGGGTGGGTCGCGAAGACCGGGTCTTCGCGGCCTGCTGCACCGGATCGGCGGCGTTCTCGGCGTGGTTCATCGGTCGGGCCGAGTTCCGCCTGGCCGACAAGCCGGCCTGGGCCCTCTTCGACGACGCCATGATCTCGATGCGGTACGCCCGCAACTTCGCCCGGGGCGACGGCCTGGTGTGGAACGCCGGCGGGCCCCGGGTCGAGGGGTTCACCAACCCGCTGTGGACCATGTGGATGGCACTCCTCCACAAGCTGGTCCCGCTCGGGACGTTCAAGGAGTCCGTGCTCGTCATGCTGTCGAGCGCGGTGCTGCTGCTGGCGATCCTGTGGATCACCCGGCAGCTCGCCCGGGAGCTCCTCCCCGACCAGCCGGCGTTGGCCGACGTGGCCACGGTCCTGGTCGCCACCTTCTACCCGCTCCTCTACTGGTCGCTCTCGGGGATGGAGGTGGGCCTGCTGACCGCGCTGATCGGGCTCGTCGTCCTCTACGGGGTGCGCTTCGCGCAGCGCGACGGCGACTGGACCCGGCGCGACGACATCCGCTGGGCGCTGGCCTCGGTGGGAGCCATCGCCACCCGGCTCGACGCGGCAGTAGCGGTCGGCGTCGTGGTGCTGTTCTGCGCCTGGTCGGCGAGAGGCGACCGCAGCCGGCGCATCGCCACCCTGCTGCGCCTGGGCGCCGCGCCCGCAACCGGCTTGGCGCTCATGACCGCAGCCCGCTTGGCGTACTACGGCGACTGGCTGCCCAACACCTACTACCTGAAGGCGACCGGCACGTCGCTGGGTCTGCGCCTCGGCACCGGCGCCCGACACCTGGTGCTCGTCGTCGCGGCTCAGCTCGCCGTCATGGGCCTGGCCGCCCTGGCCGGGTTGCTGCTGGACCGGGACTCCCGGCCGCGCGCGGCCTGGCTGCTGGCCGGCGTGGGCGCGGCGCAAGCCCTGTACTCCGTCAGCGTCGGGGGCGACGCCTGGGAGTGGATGCTGATCGCCAACCGCTACCTCACGGTGACGACCATCCCGATGGTGGTGCTGGCCGCCCGCGGCATCGGGGCGCTGGCCGCCGACCCCCACCGCCGGCTGGCGACCTTCTGCCTGACGGTGGCGGCGCTGGTGGTGGCGGTGCGGTTCCTGGCGCCGGGCCCCGACGGGCTCGAGGACCTGGCGGTGGGGATCCTCCACCTCGAGGTCCACGACAAGAGCGCGGCGTACCTGGCGATCGCCGCCGCGGTCGGCCTGATCGGGCTCGGGGCGCTTCGGGCGAAGGCACCGAGCCTGAGGCCCCGCACCGCGCTGGTGGTGCTCACCGTGGTGGTCGTGGTGCTCACCAATCTGCGGGGCTTCGACAGCTGGCGGCAGCAGCCGGGCCTCGAGATGCACGAGGAGCTGGCCCGGGAAGGCTGGGCGCTGCGGGCCGCCGCCGACACCGACACCGTCGTCGCCGTGTGGCTGGCGGGCTCGGACCCCTACTACTCGGACCTCCCGGCGGTCGATCTCTTCGGTAAGAGCGACCGCCACATCGCCCGGCTGCACAGCGACCGGGACGACTGGTTCCTGCCGGGCCACAGCAAGTCGGACCTCGGGTGGAGCCTCGAGACCTACCACCCGGACGTCGTGCGGTTGCCGGGGCTGAACGACGGCTTCGCCCCGATCCTGGTGAAGCACGGCTACGAGGAGGTGGCCTTCCAGCTCTGGGCCCGGCCGTCGAGCCTCGACAAGGTCGACCTCGATGTGATGCGGGCCTTCCTGTCCGCCGAGCGGGAGCGAGAGGAGGGCGGCGAGAGCTAGAGCTCCAACGCCTCCGGGCCAAGGAAGGCCGAGAAGTCCGGGCCGCGGCGCAGGCAGTGCCCGCCGTCGACGTTGATCGCCTGGCCGGTGATCCACCGTGCCTCGTCGCTGAGCAGGAAGCGCACCAGGTGCGCCACGTCCTCGGGCTCGCCGACCCCGGCCATCGGGGTGTTGGCGATGTAGCTGTCGTACACCTCGGAGTCCCGGGGGATCAGCTCCATCAGCTCGGTGGCCGTGAAGCCCGGGCGCACGGCGTTGAACCGCACGTTGGCGTGGCCGTACTCGTCGGCGGCGTTGCGGACGATCGCCTCGATCCCGGCCTTCGACACCGTGTAGGCCCCAAAGTACGGGTGGGTCAGGTGCCCGGCGATCGAGGACATCCCCACGAACGAGCCGCCCCCGCCGGCGACCATGTGGGGCACCGCGTGCTTCACCAGCAGCATCGTGCCCAGCACGTTGAGGTGCAGGACCCGGACGAAGTCGGCCGTGTCCTGCCGCTGGTACGGCAGCAGCGCCCCGGCCCCGCCGGCGTTGGCGACCACGCCGTACACCCCGCCCGCGGTCTCGACCGCGGTGGCCACCACCTGGGCGACGGCCTCCTCGTCGGTCACGTCGGCCACCACGTAGCCGATGCCGGCGTCGGGCCCGGCGGTCGCCGCCAGGCGCTCGGTGACCTCGGCCAGCTTCGATTCGGTCCGGCCGCAGATCGTCACCCGGGCACCGTCGGCCAGCAACCGCTCGGCGCACGCTGCGCCGATGCCGGTGCCGCCCCCGGTGACGATGATCGAACGTCCGTCGAGGCTGGTGGTCACGGCCGGGATCCCCCTTCCCCTGACACAGCGTCAGGTCCCGCCGCACGCTACCGGTGGGGCCGTGCGCGCCCCAAGCGAGCGCCAACACGACGGCCCTCGGGTCCACCCTGAACAGGTGGATAACAACGATCACAACCGCCCGCACGTACCGCCGGCTCCGCACTACCTTGCGGGTGTATGGCGGATGACGGGCAACGCCACAACACGCTGCCGACGCGTGAACAGATCCTCGACGCGGCCTTCCGGCTGTTCGCCACCGAGGGCATCCGTCAGACGACCCTGGCCGACGTGGCGCTCGAGGTCGGGGTGCAGGAGGCCGACGTCCGCCGGCACTTCGACGAGGTCGATGCCCTGCTGATGGGCGTGCTGGAGTGGGTCGACTCGTCGTTCGTCGACGCCGAGATCCACATGGCCGGCGCGCCGTGGAGCAGCGAGGAGAGCGTGCGGCGGCTCAGCGCCGGCGCCGAGGTGCTCGCCGAGCGTCCGCTGCTGGCCCGGCTGCGGGTGGTCGTCAGCTTCGAGGCCATCGTGCGGGACGGTGCCGCCCGCCGCTACGTCCAGGAACGAACGGACGCAATCCGCTGGTGGTTCTCCCAGATCCTGCTCGAAGGCATCCGGCGGGGCGAGTTCGCCCCCGACCTGGACCCGGACAGCCGGGCGGCGGAGATCTTCGCCTTCATGGAGGGCATCCAGATCCAGTGGCTGCTCCACCCCGAGCGGATCGACCTGGTGGCGGCCTACGAGTCGTACCTCGACGACCTGCTCGAGCAGATCATGGTCGAGTCGTGACGGGCGTGACCCTGGTTGTCGCTCAGCCCACCGGGGCGAGCTGAGCGACAACGGGTCGGGTCACAGCTCGGGGAGGTCACCGAAGAACCCGGCGAGGCCGGCGATGCGGCCGTCCGGGGCGATGATGATGGCGTCGATGCCGTGGAGCAGGACGTCGCCACCGGCGCCGAGCATCTCCCACGAGAACCGGGCGAACTCGTGGTGCGTGTCGACCCCGCTGGTCCGCCGGAACTGGGCGCCCGGGTACAGCGCCTGCACGTTCGGGGCGATCTGGGCCAGCGCCTCGTGGCCGGTGACGTCCTGGAACGGGTCGGCGCAGCGGGCCTCCTCGGTCCAGGCCTGGGCGACCAGGCCGGCCCGGGTGTCGGCGTCGAGCTCGTTGAGGCTGGCGATGTAGGCGTCGACGACGGTGGTCAGGTCGGCCGGCTGGGTGGTGGGGGTTGGGGTAGTGGTCATGCCCCGCACTCTGCGACCACGCCTCGCGCCCCGGCGATTACCTCACAGGTAGGCGCCACCGTTCCGTCGTCCCGTTACCGTCGCTTGGCATGACGGGCACGATGGTGATGAACAGGCCCTCCCGGGTGGGCGAGCTGCTTCGCGAGTGGCGGCAGCGGCGCCGCCTCAGCCAGCTCGACCTGGCCGTCGAGGCCGACGTGTCGGCCCGGCACCTGAGCTTCGTCGAGACCGGTCGCTCCAAGCCCAGCCGGGAGCTGCTGCTCCACCTGGCCGGTCACCTCGACGTCCCGCTCCGCGAGCAGAACACCCTGCTCCTGGCGGCCGGGTTCGCCCCGGTGTACACGGAGCGAGCGCTGGACGATCCCGACATGACCCCGGTGCGGGAGGCGCTCGACCGGTTGCTGGGCAGCCACGAGCCGTATCCCGCGGCGGTGGTCGACGGCCAGTGGGACTTCGTCAGCGCCAACCGGACCGCGGTGACGCTGATGGGCGGCGCCGTGGCGCCCGAGCTGCTCACCCCGCCGGTCAACGCCCTGCGGGTCGCGCTCCACCCCGACGGCCTCGGTCGCCACATGACCAACCTCGGCGAGTACAGCGCTCACATCCTCCACCGCCTGCACCAGCAGGCGGCCCTCTCGCAGGACCCCGGGCTCGCCGCGCTGTACGACGAGCTGCGGGCCTACCCCGGCGTGCAGGAGACGTCGCCGGCGGTGCACGATCCGGTCGCACTGGTGTTCACGACAATGCGCCTGCGGATGGACGACGTCGACCTCGCGTTCTTCAGCACGCTGGCCACGTTCGGCACCGCCCTGGACGTGACGCTCGCCGAGTTGATCGTCGAGCAGTTCTTCCCCGCCGACCCCGCCACGGAGCAGCACCTCCGCGCCCTTGCCGCCACCGCCGGCGCCGACGCCCGCAGCTAGGCCGCCCCAGCAGGCACCCCGGTGTGACCGAAAGGTGAGCCGTGGGTGACTCGGCGGGGGTTGCCAGGTTTCGTATCGTCGCCTGAGTGCCAGTGTCGGAGCTGACCCCGGAGGCGACGTCGTCCACCCGACGACGATGGAAGATCGCGAGCCGCGTCTTCATCGTCATCGTCACCGCGCTGACCCTGCAGGTCCTCGCCCCCACCCTGGTCGTCGTCTACACGTCGGTCGGCGACGTGGTGCACCTCAACCCGCTCTGGCTGGCGGTGATCCTCAGCAGCGAGGCCACCAGCTTCGTGTGCATGTGGTACCTGATGCGCCTGGTCATCCGGGCGTCGGGCTGGCGGGACGTGGCGCGCTCGCAGCTGGTCGGCAACGCCGTGAGCAACGTGGTGCCAGGCGGCTCGGCCACCGGGGCCGCGGTGCAGCTGCGCATGCTGACCGTCGCCGGGGTCGACCGGAGCGCGGCGGTGTCGGGCCTCCCGGTCGTCGGCCTGCTGAGCCTGGCCACGCTCCTGGTGAGCCCGGTGTTCGCGCTACCGGCGCTCCTGACCGTGCCCAACGTGCCCCGGCAGCTGCTGGTGGCGGCCGGGATGGGTGTCGCCGGGAGCATCCTGCTGGGCGGCGTCCTCGTCATCTTCCTCACGAGGACCCGTCCCCTGCGGGCCGTCGCCGAGGTCGCCGAGAACCTGTGGAACCGGATCGCCCGGCACCATCCCCTCGCCGGCCTGGCCGACCGCATGGTGCTCGAGCGCGATGTCATCCGGGAGCGCCTCGGCGACAACAAGGGGCCGGCGTCGCTGGCCGCCGCCGGCAACGTCGGCTTCGACTACCTCGCGCTGCTCGCCGCCCTCGCCGCGGTGAACGCCCACCCCGAACCGGGGCTGGTGCTGCTGGCGTTCGTGGTGGCCCAGTTCCTGCGCATGATCCCGATCACGCCGGGCGGCCTCGGCTTCGTGGAGGCGGGCCTGACCGGAACGCTCACCGTCGCCGGCATCCCTGCCTCCCAGGCCGCGGTGGCGACCGCCACCTACCGGGTGGCGTCGTACCTGCTCCCGGTGCTGGCGGGGGCGGTCGCCTACGTCTGGTACCGCATCGACCCGGGCGGCACCGGCGCAGGCGGCGCCGACGCTGGGGCCAGTGGCGTGGCTCAGCCCAGCGAGGCGTAGACAGCGTCGACCAGGGCGGTGTTGTGGGCTCAGGTGCCCTTGTAGTTGAGGACCTGGTGGAGGGTGTGCTGCACCTCGACGAGGTCGGCTTGGTCGGCCATGACCTGGTCGATGTCCTTGTAGGCGGTCGGGATCTCGTCGAGCAGCGCCGACGCCCGCTTGGCCAGCCACGTCTTGCCCTGCATCTGCTCGGCCAGGTCCTTGGTGCTGAACAGCTGCTTGGCCTTGGTGCGGCTGTGGCGGCGGCCGGCGCCGTGCGAGCACGACCGCCAGCTGGCGGCGCTGCCCTTGCCGGCCACGATGTAGCTGCGGGTGCCCATCGAGCCGGGGATGACGCCCAGGTCACCGGTGTCCGCCTTGATGGCCCCCTTGCGGGTGATCCACAGCTCGCGGCCGTCGTGCACCTCGCGCTGGGTGAAGTTGTGGTGGCAGTTGATGCGCCGCGTCTCCCGGCCGAAGCCGACGAAGCCGAGGACCTCCCGCAGGCCGCGGTCCATCATCTGGTCGCGGTTGGCGCGGGCGTAGTCCTGGGCCCACAGCATGTCGGCGATGTAGGCCTCGAACTCGGGCGTGCCGTCGACCAGGTAGGCGAGGTCGCGGTCCTCGAGCCGCAGGTGCAGCTCCTTGGCCAGGCGCCGGGCCGTGGCGATGTGCATCTGGGCCAGCTGGTTGCCGATGCCCCGGCTGCCGGAGTGCAGGACGATCCAGACCCGGGACCGCTCGTCGACGCACAGCTCGAAGAAGTGGTTGCCCGAACCGAGCGTGCCGAACTGGGTGAGGGCCCGCTTGGCCTGGTCGTTGGCGAGCTTGCTGGCCGGCCGGTGCTTGGCCAGCCACTTGTCGGCCCGATGGCTGGAGCTCTCGTGGCCCTTGCCGACGCCGGCGGGGATGGCCCGCTCGATGTGGTTGAGCAGAGGGTCAAGGTCGTCGGGCAGCTGGTCCCCGGTGAGGTCGAGCTCCGCGGCGATCATGCCGCAGCCGATGTCGACCCCGACGGCGGCCGGGATGATGGCCCCCTCGGTGGGGATGACCGACCCGACGGTGGCGCCGAGGCCCACGTGGGCGTCGGGCATGAGGGCGACGTGCCCGGCGACGATCGGCAGCCGCGCCGTCTTCTCCGCCTGGCGGATGGCACCGGGGTCGATGTCGCTGGCCCAGGACATCAGCTTCTCGTTGATCTTCTTGGGCATTTTGGGCTTCTCACCCCCCTTGACTGTCACACCCTCTAATTACCTTTGGCCCATGGAACTCACACCGAACACCGCCAACGCCTACATCCGAGACGCTTTCACCAAGATGCTCGCCGTCGTCGACCGCTTGGGAGACGCGAAGATAAACGTCAAGCCGCCCGGGCCGGACACGAACTCGGCCGCGGCGCTGGTCGTGCACTGCTGCGGGGTCAGCGAGAACTGGCTCGGGCACGTCGGGCTCGGCCGGCCGAGCGACCGCGACCGGGACGCCGAGTTCCAGGCCACGGCGTCGGTCGCCGAGCTGCGCTCGCTGATCGAGGCGGCACGGGGCCAGGCCGAAGCCGATGTCGTCGCTCTCGACGCCTCTCCGGCTCCGGTGACGCGGGACCGCCCTGGCGGAGCTCACCCCGTCGACGTCGATCGATCCCCCGCCTCGCTGGTCATCCACGTCCTCGAGGAGCTGTACCAACACCTCGGCCACATGGAGCTCACCGCCGACGCCTTGGCCGCCGCCCCGGCCGAGCCTCCCTAGGTCGGAGGGTCGGCGTCAGGGAGCTGGTCGTCGTACGCCTTCAGGACCCGCTTCGGGGCCCGGAGGCGCCAGGACTCGGTGATGAGCTCGGTCAGCTCCTCGGCGTCGACCGCCGGGAGGTTCACCAGCACCGTCGGGTGACCGTCGTAGTGAGGAGTGGTGAAGAACTTGTCGGGCTCGGAGGCCAGCATCGCCTCCTTCTCGCCGAGGTCACCGACCCACACCACCAGGCCGCCCTCGGCCTCGGACCGGATTCGGAGGAAGCCCTTGTCCTTCACCCGGAAGCCGGGCGTGTTGAACCAGGGCTTCTCGATGGTCTCCGGGAGGGACAGGGCGATGCGCCGCACGTCGTCTTCGGTCGCCATGACCGTGACCGTAACCAGGTGGCCCTAAGAGGGGCTCAGAGCCTGAAGATCGAGATGTAGGTCGCGCCGTCGTCGGTGGCGAAGTCGGCGTGGGTCGAGCCGGCCGCGGCGACGTAGGCGTCGCCCGTGGTCATCTCCCGGCCCTGGTTCCGCAGGGTTCCGTCGATGACGTACAGGAACTCCGGATGGGCGTGCTCGTGCGGGTCGCCCGCATAGCCGGGCTCCGCCTTGACGATGGCGAGGTAGAAGCCGTCGCCGTTGGCCATGACCTTGGCCTGGGCGAGACCGCCGGTGCCCCAGGGCACCCAGTCGATCTCGTCGAACTTGGCGATGTCCCAGCCGTCCAGGGAGATGTCCATCGGCGCACGCTATCGACCACGGGTCGGTTGGCATCCCCAGGCGTCACCCGCATCGCTCCGTAGCCTGACCCCGTGACCAGCGACTACACCGCCACCCAGCCGCCCGCCACGCCGCCCCTCGAACCTGCCGCACCGGCCGACCATCCCTCCCCGGTGGCGGTCAGCCGGGCGGCGCAGCATGCGCCGCTGCCCGACGACAAGGCCGCCATCTGGAGCCGCTTCGGGAACTGGGAGGAGACCTACTTCCCCCAGGTCGTCGGGTTGGTCCTGGAGGAGGCCAGGGTCGACTACGCCCGGCTGCGGCTCCCGTACCGACCCGAGCTGCGCCAGCCGGCCGGCGTGGTGCATGGTGGGGCCATCGCGACGCTCATCGACACCGTCGTCGTTCCGGCCGTCGGCGCCCACTACCCGGCGCTGCCGATCATGCTCACCATCGACATGCAGATCCGCTACCTCGGCGCGGCCCGGGAGACGGACCTGGTCGCCGAGGGGTGGGTCGTGAAGCGGGGCAAGTCGATCGTGTTCTGCGAGGCCTCGGTCACCACCGATCCGGGCAACGAGGTCGTCGCCGACGGCTGGCTGACCTACCGCGTCATCCCGCCCACCGACCCCGCCGGGTCGATCGGGGGCACCGAGCGGCCCGACCCGACCGGCCTCGCCGGGGGAACGGGCAACGGGAGCAGCTGATGCTGGTGCGGGTGGAGGGGCACACCCTGCCGGGCCGGAGCTGTGCGCCGGCGGGCGGCGAGCCGGAGGGCTACGCCAACGTCCATGTCGGGGTGCAGCGGCGGACCGAGGTCGTCGAGCTGGTCCCGGGCGATGCCGAGGAAGCGGTGTGGTCGTTCGAGGTCACGACCCGGGCGGTCGAGGACGACGGCGGGCTCGGCATCGACGTCGGTGGGCCTTACGCCCAGGGTCCGAAGGGCGACCGGTTCTTCTACCTGTCGTGGGGCACCGTCGACGGCGAGGGCCGGTTCACCATGTTCCGTCGGGCCAAGCTCCTCGTGGCTGACATCCCGCCCGACCTCCTGCGCCAAGCCGCCGCCGGCACGGGCACCCTCGTCGCCCGCCTCGGCCTCACCGACCCCAGCGGCAACCCCATCTGCGCCCGCGTCCGCCCCCCAGCCATCACCTGGTCGGCCACCTAGCCCGGCCCCCTGACCTACGCCGCCCACCGGCCGGTCACCTGGTCGGCCGCCTCGCCGGCCCCCTGGCCTACGCCGCCACCGGCCATCACCTGGTCCGACGCCCAACCCGGCCCCCTCGCCGGCCACGGGCGACGGGCGACGGGCGACAGGCGACAGGCGACGGGCGACGGACACCTGGTCGCTCGCCTGACGCCAGCCGGGCACCGGCACCCGGCGCCATTGCGACCCCAGCGGGAACCCCATCTGCGCCCGCGTCCGCCCACCAGCCGTCACCTGGTCGGCCGCCTAGCCGACCCCTGGCCCACGCCGCCCACCGGCCGTCACGTAGTCGGACGCCCAGCCCGGCCCCCTCACCGGCGACGGGCGACGGTCACCTGGTCGGCCGGCTGACCCGGCGCCCGCTTAGCGGGTGTCGGTGGCGAGGTGGTCGGCGATGAGGGCGAGGTGGAGGCGGGTGAGGTCGGCGACGTCGTCGAAGTCGAGGGCGCTCACCTGTTGGGCTCGCTCCAGCCGACGATCGAGGGTGTTGGGGTGGATGTGCAGCGCCCGGGCCGTCGCCGCCCGGTCCAGGCCGTTGGCGAGGTAGGCCTCGACGGTCGACCGCAGGTCGGCGGCGTTGCGGCGCTCGAGGTTGCGGCCCAGCGGCTCGACCACCGCAGCGCGGAGCGCCTTCATCGTCCGGGGGTTCGACGCCACCAGCAGCTCGGGCGCCAGGGCGTGCAGCGGCCAGCGTCCGGTCCGGCCGAGCCGCTCGCCGACGTCGACCGCGGTGCGCACGTCGTCGAGGACCCAGCCGACGTCGACCCGCTCGGTCGACGTGGCGAACACCAGCAGGTGGCCCGCGGGCAGGCACGCCAAGTGCAGGTCCTCCCGCGGCGACAGGCCCACCACCCGGCCGCCCTCGACGACGGCCAGCACCGCCAGCTCCCGCAGGTCGGCAGCGATCTCCGGCAGCCGCAACCGCCGCTCGGCGGGCGGCAGCGACAGGGCGAACGGGTGGAACGGACCGTCGATCGGGAACCGCAGCGAGTCGGCGAACGCCTGGGCGTCCGACGACAGCGGCCCGGGCGTCCCCAGCGACTCCAGCAGGTGGCGCAGCCGGCGCTCGCGCTCCGACGCCACCCGGTCCCGCTCGTCCAGGTAGGTGCTCAGCACCCCGCGGTCAGCCGCCCCACCAGCGTCACGTAGTACGTGCTGAACGGGCCGACGACCTCCTCCTCCCCGGGCCCGACCGCCTCCAGGATCCGCTGCCACAGCAGCTCGGAGCCCAGCCGGTAGGCCCGGAGCAGGTCCTCCAGCGGCAGGCCCTCGGCGTGCCGGTCGCGGGCGGAGCGCCACACCATCTCCATGTCGTCGCCGTCGGGGAGGCGCCCGGTGGCGAAGCCGACGATCGACAGGCCGACGATCCGCCGGGTGATCGCCGCGACCTCCTGCCGGATCGGCTCGGGCAGCCGGGCGTACGCCGGGATGCGGGCGACGAGGAGGTCGAAGATCTCCTGGGCGACGGCGTCGAGGTCGAGGCGGTCGGTGATCGACCCGTAGCGCACCCCCACCGTCGCACCCCCCATGTGTCGCACGGTAGCGCCGACACCACGCACGCTGCCGGCCCACCGACTGGCCACTGCGGTGAGGTCGCACCCCGTTCCCCGCCGATCGTTGGGGCCGGCCACGATGTCCGCCTCGACCCGGGACCGGAAGATGGACGGGGAGCGACCGTCTCGGGGGGAGACCATGCGACCACTCAGGGTTCTCGTCGCCACGACGATCGTCGTGGCCACGGCGACCGCCGCAGCACCTGTCGGCGCATCACCAGCCGCGCTGCCGGACACCGACTACGCCGCGCTCGGAGATTCGGCGGCGGCGGGGCCGTTGGTGCTGCCCATGGACCTCGACCAGCCGGGGTGCCACCGCAGCGAGGTCAACTACCCGAGCCTTGCGGCCATGAGCCTCGGCGTCCGCAGCCTCCACGATGTGACCTGCGACGGCGCCGACTTCGACGACGTCCACCGCCCCAAGTCGACCGACTTCGGTGACGTGCCACCCCAGATCGAGGCCATCACCGCCGACACCGATCTCGTCACCCTGCACTTCGGCGCCAACGACATCGGCCTCGTCGGCGCGGCTATGGACTGCATCAACCTGCTGCCCCAGCCGTTCGGCGACTCGTGCAAGGCCGAGCAGACGGCCGGCGGCGTCGACAGGCTCAAGGCGAAGATCGACGCCACCGCCCCGGAGCTGGTCGCCACCCTCGACGCCATCCGCAGCCGGGCGCCGCAGGCCCGCATCTTCGTCGTCGGCTACGCCACCTACCTGCCGTCCAACGGCTGCTACCCGCTGGTGCCCGTCTGGAAGGTCGACGCCAACTACATCCGCAGCACCCTCGACAGCCTCAACGCCATGCTGCGCACCACCGCGGTGGCGAACGACGCCGGCTACATCGACCTCGCCACGCCCAGCGTCGGCCACGACATGTGCAAGGCGCCGGGCGTCCGCTGGGTCGAGCCGCTGATCCCGGGCAGCATCGCCGCTCCGCTGCACCCCAACAACATCGGGATGGTCGGCTTCGCCCAGGCGGTTGTCGCCACCGTCCAGTGACCGCAACGACGTAGACGAGATCCACCACCACACACGACCCGGCGTTGTGGGAGCCTCCGGAGGGCGCCCGCAACGCCGGGCCCGTGCGTTTCGAGGTCCTGAGGGGGACGACCATGAGACACCGCAGCCGAGCGATCGCCATCGGCGTCGCGGCAACACTGGCCGCCGCGAGCCTGGCTGGAGCCGACACCGCCGGCGCCACGCCCCAGCATCGGGACACCCTGCGCATCACCGTCCTGTCGGGCCGAGCCGACCAGGTGTCGGGCGGCGACGCCCTGCTCCAGGTCACGACACCCCGAGATGCGGCCGTGAAGCTCACCGTCGGCCGTCGGGACGTCACCGGGGCGTTCGAGCCGACCAGCGACACGACCCTCGTCGGCCTGGTCGACGGGCTGGTGGACGGCCGCAACCGGGTCAGGGCCGAGGTCACCGGGCGGGGCCGTCACCACGGCGACAGCACCGCCGTCACCCTCGTCAACCACCCCATCTCCGGGCCGATCTTCTCCGGCCCGCAGCAGCAGCCGTTCGTCTGCACGACCGCCCGGGGCACATTCGACAGCCGCATGATCCTCGGCCAGCCGCTCGTCGACAACCAGGAGCACGTCGGCATCCCCGTGGCGGCCGAAACAGCCGACGGCAGCTACCCCCGCGACGGCCGCGGCTACCCCACCGCAGCCGCCCAGGTCGTCGGCTGGAGCAAGGACTGCGCCGCCACCACGCGCTACGGCTACGTCTACCGGTCGACCACCGACGGCAACTTCCACTGGCTCGACGACCCCGCCCACCCGCCGGCCGACACCGCCACCACCACGACCCTCGACGGCCGGACCGTCCCGTTCGTGGTCCGCTGGGAGCGCGGCACCATCAACCGGTTCCAGTACAGCGTCGCCATGCTGGCCCCTGTCGGTGAGGCCAGCCCGACCCAACCCGACGACAGCCTCTGGAACAAGCGGCTGGTCTTCAGCTTCCAGGGCGGCGTCGGCATCGGCCACTTCCAGGGCACCACGTCGACCGGCGCGATGCTCCCGCAGCCGCTGCTCGGCAAGGGCTACGGGGTCATGTGGTCGAGCGGCACCCGGACCAGCACCCACTACAACCTTCAGGTCGGCGGCGAGACGGCGCTCATGCTGAAGGAGCACACGGTCGAGGCCCACGGCGTCCCCGACTACACGGTGGCGGTCGGCGGCTCGGGCGGCGCCATCCAGCAGTACGTCTACGCCCAGAACCACCCCGGACTGATCGACGCGGCCATCGCCCAGTACTCGTATCCCGACATGGTCACCCAGACCATCCACACGGGCGACTGCGAGCTGCTGGAGCACTACTTCGACGTGCTCGACAAGGCCAACGCCAAGTGGAAGGACCCCGAGGTCCGCCAGGCGATCATCGGCCTCAACGGCACCAACTTCCCGAAGAACCTCTCGTCGAGCGAGATCAACCAGTGGAACCTGCTGTACCAGCTGTTCGCGGCGTTCGGCTACCAGGTCATGGACCGTGACCCGGCGTCGCCGGCGCCCGCGCTGATGGAGTGCAAGCCGGGCTGGTTCGGGCTGACGCCGCTGGCGATGAACCCCACGTTCACCGACGTCGACGACCTCGACAAGCTCGCCCAGGGCAGCGACGGTGTCGAGTGGACCCACTGGGGCGACCTGCAGAACATCTACGGCCTCGGCGACGACGGCTTCGCCCGGGTGCCGTGGGACAACGTCGGTGTGCAGTACGGGCTGAAGGCGCTGACCGACGGCGTCATCACGCCGGCCGAGTTCCTCGACCTCAACGCCGAGGTCGGCGGCTGGAAGCGCACGAGCGAGATGGTGCCCGAGGGGTTCCCGTTCGCCGGGGCGCTGACGCCCGAGAACTTCGACCCGTGGTCGTCGCGCAACATGAACGAGTCGGCCGACGGCGGCATGACTCCGGCGCCCCGCACGGTCGGCAACCTCGACGCCGCCCGGGCCGCCTACACGTCGGGCATGGAGTTCCAGGGGGACGTCGACATCCCGATCATCGACTGGCGCCACTACCTCGAGGACGAGCTGGACATGCACAACACCCAGCAGTCGTTCGCAGCTCGACAGCGGATGCTCAACGCCGACGGCGATGCGTCCAACCAGGTGATCTGGTTCACCGATGCCCGCCCGGCGGTGGCGTTCGACCAGACCCCGATGGCGTTCGAAGTCGTCGACGAGTGGATGGCCAACATCGAGGCGCACCCGGGCCGCAGCGTCGGGGCGAACAAGCCGGCCCGGGCGGTCGACTCGTGCTTCGACACCCAGGGCAACCTCCTGGCCTCGGGCACCGGCGTGTGGTCGGGCGTCCTCGATGACCACCCGGCGGGGGCCTGCACCCAGCACTTCCCGATCTACTCGTCGTCGCGCCGGGTCGCCGGGGCGCCGTTCGAGGGCGGGGTCTGGAACTGCCGGCTGCAGTCGGTCGACCGGGCGATCGCCCGGGGCCTCTACGGCGACTGGCAGCCCACCGCCGAGCAGCAGGCCCGCCTGCAGCAGATCTTCCCGACCGGTGTCTGCGACTACACCCGCCCCGACCAGGCCAAGCCCCGCCGGGGCCGCTGAGGTCCGGCGCGCTGAGGTCGTGCCGGACCGAGGACCGTCGACTCCTCGGTCCGGCACAGCCGCCCGATGCCCGTCGGGCCGGGCGGCGTCCTACGGTTCGGCGATGGCAGACAGGGGGTTCCCGCCTCCCCCGGCGCCGCCCGCAGCGCGGTCGTGGGAGGCGGACCGGAGGCGGCGATCGGCGGGGGTCGGGACGATCCTGCTCGGGGTCGGGTGGCTCGTCGTGGCCGCCCTCTCGGGTGCGTTCATCCTCCTCTATGCCTGGGCGCTCGACATCGAGGACGACGACACCGTGACGGCGCGCGGGGTCGCCATCGTGATGCTGCCCGTCGTGGTCGTCGCCATCGGCGGGATCTGGACCTGCCTCGTCGGCAGCTCGTTCCGACAGGGCGACCCGACGGCGGCTCGCCGGCTCAATCGCACGAGCCTGCTGTGGGTGGTGGCCTCGGTCGCGGGGTCGCTGGCCTTCGTGTTCCACATGCTCACCACCGACGACGGGATGGACAGCCTCGAATGGACCGCCGTCGTCCTCCTCGTCGCCAACGCCGCGGCGTTCCGGGCAATTGCTGCGGTGAGCCGCGGGCGCATCGGGGCATCATCGGGGGATGGGTGATCGCAGGCAGCAGTTCGGGGAGCGGTTGCTGGGGTCGGTGTCGGGGGCGTTCGACATCGCCGCGGCGTACTTCGGGATCCGGCTCGGGCTGTACCGCTCGCTGGCCGACGACGGGCCGGCGACCTCGACCGAGCTGGCCGGGCGCACCGGCACCGACGAGCGGATGGTCCGGGAGTGGCTCGAGCAGCAGGGCGCGACCGAGGTCCTCGACGTTGATCGGGACGGCGACGGGACGCTGCGGTTCGCGCTCCCGCCCGAGCACGCCGCCGTGCTGCTCGACCCGACCGCGCTCGACGGGATGGCCGGGTCGATCCGCTCGCTGATGGCCGAGCTGTGCATGGTGCCGCGGCTGCTCGACACCTTCCGCACCGGGGTGGGGATCCCGTACGCCGACTACGGGCCCGACGAGTCGGAGGGCCAGGCGATGTCGTCCCGACCCCTGTACGAGGCCGAGGTGGCGAGCTGGCTGCGGGCGGTCCCGGGAATCGGTTCGCGGCTGGCCGCCGGCGACGGCGCAGGCGTGCGGCTCCTCGACATCGGCTGCGGCAGCGGCTGGTCGAGCGTCAACATGGCGAAGGCGTGGCCGGCGCTGGTGGTGGACGGCGTCGACCTGGACGCGGCATCGATCGCCGCGGCCCGGGCCAACGCCGAGGCCGAGGGCGTCGCCGACCGGGTGCGCTTCGAGGTCCAGGACGCCGCCGAGCTGGCCGGCGCGGGGTACGACCTGGCGACGATGTTCGAGATGCTCCACGACCTGGCCCGCCCGCTGGAGGCGCTGGCCGCGGCCCGGGCGGCGGTCGGCGACGACGGCGTCGTCCTGGTAGCCGACGAGCGCACCCGCGACAGCTACGAGCTCCCCGCCACCCCCATCGAGCAGCGCCACTACGGCTGGAGCCTCCTCCACTGCCTCCCGGCCGCCCTGACCGTCCCCGACTCCGCCGCGACCGGCACCGTCATCCGCCCCACCACCGTCCGCACCTACGCCACCCGAGCCGGCTTCCGCCAGACCACCCTCCTCCCCCTCCATTCCGAGGCCTTCCACCTCTACGTCCTCCACCCGTAGCCCCCAGCCCTCCACCGATGAGTTCTCGGGGGCGGGGCGGTCTCTACTGCCGACAACGCCCGGAGAGCCGGGCGGCAGGCACAGGAGCGAGGGACATGAGTGAGAACGGGTACAGCTACTCGATCAGCCGGACCGTGGCCGCCTCGGCGGCGGAGGTCTGGGACGCCTGGACGACCCCCGAGCAGTACGCCCAGTGGGCCTATGCCAAGCCCGGGAGCGTCGAGCAGGACGTGCGGCCCGGCGGGGCGTGGAAGGCGACGATCGTCACGCCCGACGGCTTCGAGGCGCCGCTCACCGGCCGCTACCTCGAGGTCGTGGAGCACCAGCGCCTCGTCGTCGGCATGGACGTGCCAGGGCAGGACGACCTCGCCACGATGGTCCTCGACATCGCTCCGGCCGACGGGAAGACCGAGGTCACCCTCAGCCAGACCTGCGCCACGTCCGACGAGCGGGACGAGTGCGAGGCCGGCAGCAGCCTCCTCCTCGCCGGTCTGGAGACGTTCCTCGCCGCGTGACGACCGACCGCCGACAACCGAGCCGACACCAACACAGCACCCGCTGACCGACCCCCGTCCGCCGCCGGCACGGGGGTCGGTCCGCGTCCGGTGAGCGCTACAGGGTGTTGAGGCCGACGACCAGCTTGGGTGGGTGGTCGCGGAAGGTCATGACGTGGTTGCGGACGCCGTTCTGGAAGGCGTCGAGGTAGGCCAGCTTGCGGACCAGGTAGGAGTGGGTCTCCTTGGGGTCGAGGTACAGGTTGTAGAGGCGCCCGTAGGGGTACTTCTGGCCGACCCCGGTGAAGCCGCCCGGGTTCACGACGTCGGTGTCGTTGTCCGAGATCGACGAGAGCATGAACTTGTACTCGCCCACCCGCAGGGCCGAGAACATCTGGCCGAGCCAGTAGTAGTGGTGCTTCCGGTTGGACCGGCCCTCCGGCGCCAGCAGGAACGACGTCTGGTCGACGCCGTCGATGAACCGGTCGTCCGGCACGAGCCGGTCGGCACCGGCCAGCCGCAGCGCCGTCGGCAGCAGGTCGGCGAACCCGAACAGCCCGTCGCTGGCCCGCCCCGGGTCGACCATGCCCGGCCACGACACCACTGCGGGCACCCGAACGCCGCCCTCCCACGTCGAGCCCTTGGCGCAGCGGAACGGCGTGTAGGCCGCGTCCGGCCACGTCTCCATCTCGGGCCCGTTGTCCGACGTGATCAGCACGAGTGTGTTGTCGAGCTGGCCGGTGCGCTCGAGGGTCGCGACCAGCCGACCGACGATGTCGTCCAGCTCCACGAGCGTGTCCTTGTAGGGGTGCTTCGCGGGCGACGACCCGAGGAACCGCTCGTGGGGGTAGTTGTCGAAGTGCGCGCCCCGGGTGCAGTGGTACAGGAACCACGGACGATCAGGCTCCCCGGCCGCAGCCTGACGCTCGATGAAGTCGATGGAGTACTCGGCCCACTTGTCGTCCAGCTCCGACAGCACCGGGATGGTGACCTCTTCGACCGGATCCAGTTCGCCGCCCCGGACCGCGTGCACGAATGACTTGTTGAAGCCCAAGTTCTGCACCCACTCGGTCCGGGCCTTGCTGTAGACGACCTCGGGGAAGAAGTAGGGGTCCCGCCATTCGGTGTACATGTCCGACACCGAGAGGAAGCCGTAGAAGTCGTCGAAGCCGACGTGCTGGGGCTGCGACTCGACGTTCTCGCCGAGGTGCCACTTGCCGACGGCCTGGGTCACGTAGCCGGCGTCGGACAGCAGCTGGGCGAGGGTGATCTCGCCCTGGAGCCCGCCCGTCTCGCCGTACATGGGCGGGCGCTGCAGCCCGTGGCGCATCGGGAGCCGGCCGGTCAGCAGCGTCGCCCGGGACGGCGTGCAGCTCGGCTCGGAGTAGCACGACGTCAGCAGGAGGCCCTCCCGGGCGAGCCGGTCGATGTTCGGGGTCGGTGCGCCGACCGCCACCCCGCCGCCGTAGCACCCGAAGTCGCCCCAGCCGACGTCGTCCATGAGCACCACGAGGATGTTGGGGCGCCGGCCGCCGTTGCCGTGGGCGGCCAGCTTCGCCGCGGCCACGGCCTCGTCCGCGTCGTGGACGAACCGGGGCTCCCGGTTGGGCCCGAGGTCCGTCGTCGGCGAGGCGATGAGGTCGAAGTCGAGGTCGATGTCCTGATCCGCGGGATCACCCATGCCGTGCACTGTAGTCATTCGACTACAGTGGTGCCCATGCCGCACGACGAATCGCCCGCTGCCGTCGGAAGAGATGCCGTCGTCGAAGCCCTCCTCGACGCGGCCGAAGCCGAGTTCCTCGACGTGGGGGTCGCGGCGGCGTCGGTCCGCCGCATCGCCGCCCGGGCCCGGGTCAACCACGGCCTCGTCCACCGGCACTTCGGGTCGAAGACCGGGCTGGTGGCCGCCGTGCTGGAGCGCCTCGCCCACCAGACCGCCGACGCGTTCGAGCGGGGCGAGGAGCCGGCGGCCGTCCTCGACACGGCGTCCCCGTTCGGCCGCCACCTCCGAGTGCTGGCCCGGGCCGCGCTCGACAACGTCGACATGCGGAGCCTCCAGAGCAGCCACCCGGTCGCCGAGCGGCTCGTGAGCAGGCTGCAGTCCCAGCTCGGCCTCTCGGCCGACGAGGCCCGGCGGGCCGCCGCACACCTCATGGCGCTGACGTTCGGCGTGCAACTGTTCGGGCCGTTCATCTGCGAGGCGACGGGCGCCGACGCGGGCGATCTGCGCCACGACCTCACCCGCGCCGCCGTTAGCCTCGCCCGGCGATGACCCTCCCGCCGCCGGTGATGACCCCGGACGAGCTGAACGCGTTCCTGGCCGAGGCGTTCCCCAAGGTGCCGCGGGCGTACCGGGTGGCCGAGGTGACCGCCGACGGGGTGGTGCTGCGGCTGCCGGTCGGCGAGGAGCACGAGCGGCCGGGCGGCACCGTGTCGGGCCCGACGATGATGGGCCTCGCCGACGGCGCCGCGTGGCTGGCGACGCTCTCCCGCATCGGCCCGGTGGCGTTGGCGGTGACGAGCAACCTGACGATCAACTTCCTCCGCAAGCCGCCCATGGCCGACCTCGAGGCCCACGCCACGATCTTGAAGCTCGGCCGCCGCCTCTCGGTCTGCGACGTCCGCCTCACAACCACCGCCACAGACGCCCTCGTCGCCCACTCCACCGTCACGTACGCCATCCCCGACGACGCCTGACCCCGCCTGAGCTGGGGTTGGGACGTCCCTCTCCCGATGGGAGAGGTCCAGGGAGCTGGGCGGGGATGACGAGAGCGCACCGTCCGGGGCATGACGGTGTTCGATCTGCTGGATGGCGAGTGGCGGAAGCTCTCCCACGAGCCCACCACTGCGCGGCGGCTACGGGATGTCTGCCGCTGCGCCGACGATGCCCGCACCTTGGCCGACGTCGAGGCCTACGTCCGCGGTGCCGGCCCGGAGGCCGCCGACCGGGTGCTGCTCGCGCTGGTCACCCGGGCGGTCGCCGGTGACGAGCTGGCGGCGCGGGTGCTGCTGCAGCTGCTGCTGCCCGGCACCCGCAACCTCGCCCGCCGCTGGTGGGCGCTCGGCGACCCCGACGAGCGGGCCGCCGCGGCGGTCACCGCGGTGTACCACCGCATCCGCCACTACCCGCTCGAGCGCCGCCCGGGGAAGGTCGCGGCGAACGTCCTCATGGACGCGGCCCGCGAGCTGCGCCGAGCGGCCGCCCGCATCGACCGCTGCGTTCCCCACGACGACCGACGTGCGGCGGCCGACGCCGCGGACAACCAGCCGACCGACGCCGCCGAGGAGCTGGCCGGCGCGCTGCTCGACGCCGTCGACGACGGCACCATCACCCGGGCCGACGCCGAGCTGATCGCCCGCTCCCGGATCGACGGCACCCGCATCGCCACCCTCGCCGCCGACCACGGCATGAGCAGCCGCACGCTCTGGGCACGCCGCCAACGGGCCGAGCGCGCCCTCGCCCAGGCCGGGTAGGTCGTGTAGACCCGACGCATGAGCCGAGAGTTGGAGGCGCTGCTCGGGCAGCTGGAGGGGCAACGGCGGCACGTGCTCGGGATCCTGGACGGGTTGAGCGAGGAGCAGCTGCGGCGCCCGGTGCTGCCGTCGGGGTGGCACTGCCTGGGGATGGTCAAGCACCTCGCCCTCGCCGACGAGCGCTACTGGTTCCGCTACATCGTCGCCGGCGAGCCGGGCGTCGATCCCGACGCCGACTGCGCCGACCGCGGCGACTGGCGGGTCGGCCCCGGCGAGGACGTCATCGCCCTCTACCGGGACGAGATCGCCCGCTCCAACGACGTCATCCGAAGCACGCCCCTCGACACCCCGCCCGTCCACGCCCATCCGGTCATGCACCACCCCGATCTGCGGTCGGTCGTCCTCCACGTGATCACCGAGACCGCCATCCACGCCGGCCACCTCGACGCCGCCCGCGAGCTGCTCGACGGCCGCCAGTGGGTCGTGGTCGACGAGGGCGTCGACACCCCGCCCGACGCGATCCGGCTCACCTCGGCAGCGGTCAACGGCCCCGATGCCCGGGCACTGGCCGCCTTCTACGCCGACATCACCGGCGGCACGGTCACGTTCGCCGACGACACCTGGGCCACGGTCAAGGGGCCCGGCGGCCGCATCGACTGCCAGACGGTTCCGGACCACACACCACCCACCTGGCCCGGCCCGGTCGGCGTCCACCTCGACTTCCTCGTCGACGACCTCGCCGCGGCCGAGGCCCGGGTCCTCGCCGCGGGCGGCACCCGGTTCGCGTTCCAACCGAACGCCGAGCACTGCCTGGTGTTCGCCGACCCGGCCGGCCACCCGTTCTGCCTCACCCTGTGGGACGACATCCCGTCGGAGGACGGCGACAGCCCCGACTAGCTCACGCGCGCCTCCACCAGCCGGGCGAGCTTGCCCATCGACATGCTCCAGCCCAGCTCGTTGTCGGCTTCCGACACGCCGGACGGGAGGCCTTCGTGGCGGCCGGTCACGTCGGTCCCGCCGCCGGGGGCGTCGGCCAGTGAGTATGTGATGGTCATCTCGCCCTGGGTGTCGGGGTCGTCGGTCTCGAACTCGACCGACTGCACCACCCGGGTGTCGGGCACCAGCGACACGAACCGCCCGTGGAAGGTGTCGGTCTGCGACGTCGTCTTGCCGGTGTCGGTCGGCTCGTCGTAGGTGAGCGAGATCCGGAACCCGCCCCCCTCGACCGGCTCGAACGAGTGGATCTCGCTGGTCATGCCGTCCGGCACCATCCACTGCTGCACGTCGGCGGGGTCGAGGAGCGCCCGGTACACCTCGACCCGGGGCGCGGCGATGTGGCGGGTCATCTGCATGGCAGCCACCTTAGGGTTGGCCCATGGCCGAACCACTGAGCGCCGACGGAGCGTTCGACGAGCTACGGGTGGCGTTCCTCGGCCGACCGAACGTCGACGAGGGCCGCATGTTCCGCACCGAGGGCCTGCGCTACCGGGGCAAGTTCTTCGCCGCCCTCAGCCGCGACCACCAGCTGCTGGTGAAGCTCCCCGAGGCCCGGGTCACCGAGTTCGTCACCACCGGCGTCAGCCTCCCGTTCGACGCCAACAAGGGCACGCCGATGCGGGAGTGGACGCTGGTGCCGCTCAGCTCGGTCGACCACTGGCCCGGCATCGCCGAGGAGGCGTTCGCCTTCGCCGAGACCCTCAGCCGAGGGACGCCGTCACGGTCTCGCAAGCGCTGACGATGCGGGCGCCGATGGCGTCGATCTGCTCCCCGGACAGCGGGGAGCTGAAGGCGTTGAGCGACAGCAGCAGCGTGACCTCGCCGTCCAGGAACACCGGGGCGTTCATGGTGCTCACCAGGTAGCTCCGCGCCGGATCGAGGTCGACCGGCAGGAAGTCGTCCCGCCCGGCCAGCTGGTCGGCGAGGTCGACCAGCAGCTCGGACATCCCGGCGCCGGGGTTGCCGTGGCGGGCGACGGTGTCCCGCAGCTGCGCCTCGGGCGGGGTCGCCAACTCGACCGAGTAGCGCCGGGCCCGGGTGGCGTCCAGCACGGCCTCGTGATGGGGTCGGGTGGCCGTGGGGATCCGGTCGAGCCACTCCACCTGCGCCTCCGGTGAGCCCCAGGCGACGACCCCGCTCCCGAGCGGCGCCCGCAACGGGATCGGCACGCTGACGTCGAGCCCCGGCCCGAGGGCCCGCAGGTCCCGCGTCTGCTCCAGCACGATCGCCACGTCGCCCTCGATGGCGAGCGCCGCGCAGTTGGCCGCCGCCTCCCGGCTCAGGGTCGCCATCGCGCCCCGGGCGAACTCCAGCGCCGGGTAGCCCGTCGCCGCGGCCCGCCCGACCGAGGCCAGTGCCGGCCCGAGCCGGTACGCCTTGGTGAACGGGTCCCGCAGCAACCACCCGGCGGCTCCCAACGCCGCCAGCGTGGCGTGGCACGTTGACTTGTTGACGTCCAGGAGCCGGGTCGCCGCCGCCAACGTCAGCGACTGGTCGGGGTGGGCGGCCAGGTGCTCCACGAGCGTCACCACCCGTTCGGTCTGCGGCGAAGGTCGGGCCACAGGCGGCACGATAGCAAGTAGGTGCATAGTGCAACCCTTGTGGCGCAATATGCGTCCATGCGACACTGCCGCGAGGCAAGCGCAAGGGGGGACCATGCACGATCTCGTAGTCCGGGGCGGCACCGTGGTCGACGGGACCGGGGCTGCGGCCCGGACCGCCGACGTCGCCATCGACGACGGCATGGTCACCGCGGTCGGCAACCTCGGGGGCGCACAGGCGCACCAAGACATCGATGCCGACGGCCTGCTAGTCACCCCCGGCGTCGTCGACATCCACACCCACTACGACGGCCAGGTCACGTGGGACCCGCTGCTCGCCCCCTCGTCGTGGCACGGCGTCACGACGGTGGTCATGGGCAACTGTGGCGTCGGCTTCGCCCCTGTCCGCCCCGGCGACGAGGGCTGGCTGATCCAGCTGATGGAGGGCGTCGAGGACATCCCCGGCGCCGCCCTGTCCGAGGGCATCAGCTGGGGTTGGGAGAGCTTCGCCGACTACCTCGACGTCCTCGAGCAGATGCCGCGAGCCCTCGACGTCGGCACCCAGGTCCCCCACGGCGCGGTGCGCGCCTACGTCATGGGCGAGCGCGGCGCCCGCAACGAGCCCGCCACCCCCGAGGACATCGCGGCCATGGCCGAGGTGGTCAGAGCAGGCATCGAGGCCGGCGCGCTCGGGTTCTCGACGTCCCGCACGATCATGCACCGGGCGGTCGACGGCGAGCCGGTGCCCGGGACCTACGCCGCCGAGGACGAGCTGTTCGGCATCGGCAAGGTGCTCGGCGAGCTGGGCACCGGCGTCTTCGAGCTGGCCCCGGCCGGCGTCATGGGCGAGGACCTCGCCGCCCCCGACAAGGAGATCGCCTGGATGCGCAAGCTGTCGGCCGCCATAAGGCGCCCGGTCAGCTTCGCCCTCAGCCAGCACAACCTCGCCCCCGACCAGTGGCGCGACATGCTGCGCCTGAGCCAGGAGGCCATCGCCGAGGGCGCCGAGTTGCGCGCCCAGGTCGGCGGGCGCCCGCTCAACCTCCTCATCGGCCTGCAGACGTTCCACCCGTTCTCGTTCAAGCCCGCCTATCAGGCCATCGCCGACCTGCCGCTGGCCGAGCGGGTCGCCCGCATGCACGACCCCGAGGTCCGGGCCGCCATCCTCAGCGGCCGGCCCGCTGACGAGGATCCGCTGCTGCAGTTCGTCGGCGCCAGCCTCGACCGCATCTACCCCATGGGCGAGCCGCCGGACTACGAGCCGACCGCCGACCATAGCATCGAGGCCATCGCCAAGCGGGAAGGCCGCCCTGCCGACGACGTCCTCTACGACCTGCTGCTCCGCCACGACGGCCGCGAGCTGCTCATGTTCGCCCTGCTCGGCTACAGCTACGGCAGCCTCGACGACATGCGGGAGATGCTCCTGCACCCCACCACCGCGCTCGGCCTGTCCGACGGCGGCGCCCACTGCGGCGTCATGTGCGACGCGTCGAACCCCACGTTCATGCTCACCCATTGGTCCCGCGACCGCAGCCGGGGCGAGCGGCTGCCGCTGGAACTGGCCGTCCAGAAGATGACCCGCGACACCGCCCGCCTCTACGGCCTCGGCGACCGGGGCGTCCTGGCGCCGGGCTTCAAGGGCGACCTCAACGTCGTCGACTACCAGCGCCTGCAGCTCGGCCTGCCCGAGATGGTCCACGACCTGCCCGGCGGCGCCCGCCGCCTGGTGCAGCGGGCCGACGGCTACGTCGCCACCGTGGTGTCGGGCGAGGTCACCCTGGACCACGGCGAGGACACCGGCGCACGGCCGGGTCGGCTCGTGCGGGGAGCGCGTTGATCCGCATCCCCACCGAGCGCTACACCTCGGCCGAGTACGCCGCCCGGGAGCTGGCGGACATGTGGCCCAAGGTGTGGGTGCTCGCCTGCACGCTCGACCACGTGGCCCAGCCCGGCGACGTGTTCGAGCATCGCATCGGGCCGTATTCGGCGCTGGTGGTGCGGGGCGACGACGGCGAGCTGCGGGCGTTCCAGAACCACTGTCGCCACCGGGGCAACACCCTGTGCGAGGGCAGCGCGTCAGGCCTGACCGAGCTGCGCTGCGGCTACCACAGCTGGACCTGGGACCTCCGGGGCCGGCTGCGCACGGTTCCGTCCCGCAAGGACTTCGGGCCACTGCGCAACGAGGACCTCCCGCTGGTGGCGGCGCGGGTCGACACCTGGGGCCCGCTGGTGTTCGTCAACCTCGACCCCGCCGGGCCGACGCTGGCCGAGTACCTCCAGGGCATGCCCGAGGACATCGCGTGGCTCGGTGTCGACGACTTCCGCTGCGTGGCGACGGTGGCCACCCCGGTGCAGGCCAACTGGAAGGTGGTGGTCGACGGCTTCAGCGAGACCTACCACTTGCAGGGCCTCCACCCGGAGATGCTCCCGTCGGTCGACGACGTGAACACGCCGCAACGGATCTGGGGTCATGTGTCGGCGTCGTGGCAGGACTATGGGACCCCCAGCCCCCGCCTCCACGACCCGGCCATGACCTCGGACAACTCGGTGTGGGCGAGCTTCGTCGCCACGCAGGGCGCCCGCGTCGGTCTCGACGAGCCCGACGACCTCGACGGCGACGGCCCGGTCCGCGACCGCATCGCCGAACGGATCCGCAAGCACAACGCCGCGGCGGGCGTCGACCTCAGCCGCTTCGACACCCAGCAGCTGCTGAGGCTCAACCAGTACAACCTGTTCCCCAACACGACGGTGACGGTGTTCCCCGACCTGCTGGGCGTCCTGACCGCCCGGCCCGGGCCGACCCCCGACACCGCCGAGTTCGTGCTGCTGCACTTCGAGCGGGCCGCGGGGCCCAATGCACCCCGGACGCTGGCGGTCGACCTCACTATGACGCCGGAAGAGGCCGACATCGGGCTGATCCTCAACCAGGACGTGTCGGTGGTCGCGGGGGTGCAACGGGGCGTGGCACAACCGGGGTGCACGCACCTCACGCTGTCGGACGAGGAGTGTCGCATCGCGAACACTCACCGTCTGCTCGATAGCTACCTTCTTTGAACTCGGGACGGTCACACGACGGGGGAGCACGTGGGGAACAGGATCAGTCGGCGCACGTTCCTGGGTGAGCTCGGCGCGGGCGCGGTGGTGTTGGGGACAGGCCCGACGCTGTGGCGCCAGCCGTCGCGCGTAGCCGCGCCCGCGATCGAGCAGGTGCACCTCCAGTTCGGCCGGGACGCGGCCGGGGAGATGACCGTGTCGTGGGTGACCAAGGGCTCGGTGGCCAAGCCGCGCCTGCGGTGGGGCTCGAAGGCCGCCGGGATCGGCGAGGCGGTCGACGCCGACACCCGCACCTACCGGGACCACGCCACCGGCCGCGAGGTGGTCGTCCACCACGCCACGCTGACCGACCTGGCGCCCGACGCCGAGTACGTCTACCAGCCGGACCACCAGGGCGCCGAGCGAGCCGTCGAGGTCGACAGCTTCCGCACCGCCCCCCGGGGCCCGGCCAAGTTCCGCTTCACGAGCTTCGGCGACCAGGGCATCGAGGGGGTGGGCGTCGGCTCGGCGGCCAGCGACCGGGTGGTCGACCACGTCGAGGAACAGGCGCCGCTGTTCCACCTCGTCAACGGCGACCTCGCCTACTCCGACCTCATGGACGACCCGGCCACCGCCTGGGACCAGTGGTTCACCCAGAACCAGCGGTCGGCGGCGGCCCGCCCGTGGATGGCGGCGGCCGGCAACCACGAGCAGGAGACGGGCAACGGCGACCACGGCTACCGCGCCTTCCAGACCCGCTTCCACAACCCGGACAACGGCGTCGAGGGCCTCGGCGGCCTCTTCTACGCCTTCACGGTCGGGTCGGTGCGGTTCGTGGTCCTGCAGAACGACGACGTCTGCTACCAGTGGGGCTCCAACGACTACGTCCGGGGCTACAGCGGCGGCGCGCAGAAGGCTTGGCTCGACCGGACCCTCGGCGAGGCCCGGGACGATCCCGGCGTCGACTGGGTGGTGGTGTGCATGCACCAGCTGGTCATGTCGTCGGCCACCCTCGGCAACGGCGGCGACCGCGGCGTCCGCGAGGAGTTCGCCCCGCTGTTCGACGAGCACGAGGTCGACCTGGTCCTCTGCGGCCACGACCACGACTACGAGCGCACCCACCCGGTGCGGGGCGTCGACGCCGATAGCCCGACGCTGCGGCCCAAGGTCGCCGGCGCCGACGTCGACGGGGTCGTCGACGCGACCCAGGGCGCGGTACACCTCGTCCTCGGGGGCGGCGGCGCGGTCCCCCGCAACGAGTACGGGCACGGGCCCCGGGGGGCGCGGGTGGTTGTCGGCAAGGGCCAGCACTTCATCGGCGAATACGAGTTCGAGGAGCCCACGTGGTCGGCCAAGACCGACCCGGCGCCGGGCAAGGGCTACGGCTTCGCGGCCTTCGATGTCGACCCGGGCGACCGGGAAGGCGCCACCACCAGCATCGACGTCACCTACTACCGCACCGCGGCCAGGCCGGGGCAGGCAGCGGAGGCGTTCGACCGGATCCGCCTGGAGAAGCCCCGCACGGCCCGCTCGGTCGCCCCGGCCGCCGCGGGCGACGAGGACAGGGACGACGACGGCACGTCGTGGCCGATCGTCGTCGGCGCCGCAGCCTTCGGCACCGCCGCGCTGGCCGCGCTCGGCGGCGGCGCTGTGCTCTACTCCCGGCGCAACAAGGACGAAGGCGCCGAGGCGTCCGACCCCGACGCCGGCGCCGGCGCTGACGCCGACACCGTCGACGTCGAGTAGCCCCTCCGCCTCAGCCGCCGGCACTGGGGGATGAGTGCCGGCGGCCCCGTACCGCCACTGTTCCCAATCACGGGCCTGACCAGCGACGATTTCGGCGCTGCGCCGAGAACGTCGTGTGCCGTGGGTAGCGTCGGCCGGCATGAGCTCCTGGCGATCCGCGCAGTCGAAGTGGTCGGTCCTCTCGTGGCGGTCGATGGGGTCGGCCCTGTCGGCCGGGTCCTTCGCGTCCACCCTGTCGATCGGCTCGGCGTTCTCGGCCGGGTCGCTGCTGTCGGTCGGCTCCGCCGGGTCGCTCCTGTCCATCGGGTCGACCGGCTCGATCCTGTCGATCGGCTCGTCGGGCAGCATCCTCGGCATCGGCCAGGCGGGTGACCAGCGCGAGGCCCAGAAGGCGGCGAAGGCGGTCGGCACCACCTTCGCGGTGGCCGGTTTGCTCGTCGCTCTCCTAAGGTCGGACACTGGCTGACACCATTGTCAGGGGGGACCCGCCATGCACGACTTCGACGTCGATCTTGCCCACGCCGACGACGAGCTGATCGCCGCCACCACGCCCGAGGCCGCGATCCACGCCCTGCTCCTGGCGCTGGCGGCGGCCCTCGACGATCCGTCGTTCATCCCTGACCACCTGCGGCCCGACCTCTCCAACCCCTTCGACCCCAACAGCGGCCTCTTCGGCGAGGCGCTCGAGGAGGCGTACGCGCTGGCCGCCAGCGGCATCCGGCGGCTGCGGGACGAGGGCGCGAGCGACGTCCACCCCTTCGACGGCGCCCACACCGAACAGCTGCTGACGTTCCTGTCGGGCGGCGAGCCCGTGGCCGACGACTACGCCGAGCTGCTCCGCGAGGAGCTGGCCTGGCAGGAGGACCTCCGGGCGCCGGGGTGGAGCAAGGACGAGGTCGCCCCCGACCGGCCGTTCCGGGTGGCGGTGGTCGGCGCCGGCATGTCGGGCCTGGTCGCTGCCCACCGCCTGCGCCAAGCCGGCCTCGACGTGGTGGTCCTCGAGAAGAACGCCGAGGTCGGCGGCACCTGGTGGGAGAACCAGTACCCCGGCTGCCGGGTCGACGTCCCCAACCAGTTCTACAGCTACTCGTTCGCCCAGCGCCCCGACTGGCCCGAGCACTACTCGTCGCAGCCGGTGCTGCTCGACTACTTCCGCAAGGTCGCCGACGACGAGGGATTGCGGCCTCTGATCCGGTTCGGCACCGAGGTCACGGCCATCGAGCTCGACGAGTCGACCATGACCTGGACCCTGCAGCTGCTCGGCCCCGACGGCGAGGAGAGCCTCGAAGCCAACGCGGTGGTCAGTGGCGTCGGCCAGCTGAACCGGCCCAACATGCCGAAGATCGCCGGCATGGAAAGCTTCGCCGGGCCGGCGTTCCACTCGGCCCGCTGGGACCCGGGCGTCGACATCGCCGGCAAGCGGGTGGCGGTCATCGGCACCGGCGCCAGTGCCGCCCAGCTGATCCCGGTCGTCGCCGAGCAGGCCGCCGAGCTGACGATCTACCAGCGCACGCCGGCCTGGTTCATCCCCACCCCCGACTACCACGACGCCGTGTCGCCCGGGGCGCTGTGGCTGTTCCACAACGTGCCCGGCTACGCCCACTGGTTCCGGCTGTGGATCTTCTGGCGCTTCGTCGAGGGCCTCCTGGAGGCCGCCCGCGTCGACCCCGACTGGGCGGGCGGCGAGGCATCGGTCAGCGCCATGAACGACATGGTGCGCATGATGCTCGCCGGCTACCTGCAGGCCGAGATGGGCGACCGCGCCGACCTGGTCGAGAAGGTCCTCCCGACCTACCCGCCGTTCGCCAAGCGGTTCATCCGTGACAACGGCATCTGGGCGCAGACCCTGAAGCGGCCGAACGTCACGCTGGAGACCACCGGCATCGCCGAGATCACGCCCGAGGGCGTGCGCACGACCGACGGCGAGCTGCACCCGGCCGACGTCATCGTCTACGGCACCGGCTTCACGGCGTCCGACTTCCTGATGCCGATGAAGGTGGTCGGCCGGGGTGGCGTCGACCTGCACGAGCGGTGGGGCGGCGACGCCCGCGCTCACCTGGGCGTCACGCTCCCCGACTTCCCCAACCTGTTCCTGCTCTACGGCCCCAACACCAACATCGTGGTGAACGGCAGCATCACGTACTTCTCGGAGTGCGAGGTGCACTACCTGGTCGAGTGCCTGCGAGCCGTGCTGGACCGCGGCGCCCGGGCCCTGCAGCCCCGCCCGGAGGCGGTCGATGCCTTCAACGAGCGGATCGACGCCGAGAACCTGCAGATGGCGTGGGGCGTGTCGTCGGTGAACAGCTGGTACAAGAACGCCACCGGCCGCTCGGCCCAGAACTGGCCGTTCAGCCTGCTCGAGTACTGGCGCCAGACCCGGTCGCCGAAGGTCGACGAGGACTACGAGCTGCTGTGACCTGCTCCGGCACGTGGCGGAAGAGGACGAGCAACAGCACGTCATAGGTGGCCTTGCTGGCCCCGCCGATGATCAACGGCCAGCCGAAGCTCGACCAGCTCAGCAACGCCCCGGCGAGCAGGGGCGTCGTCGCCGAGGCCAGGCTGCGCGGCACGTTGGTGACGCTGGCGGCCGCGGCCCGCTCCTCCGAGGGCACGACGGCCATCACGAAGGATTGCCGGGCGGGCACGTCCATCTGCGAGAACGTCGCCCGGAGGAGCAGCAGCCCGATCGCCAGCCACGACACGGGGGCGAACGCCGCGAGGGCGAGCGCGCAGTTGGCCGGCAGGTGGGTGTAGGACATCGTGCGGATCAGCCCGATGCGGGCGGCGAGCGGTCCCGCGAGCAGCTGCGACAAGCCCGCCAGCATCCCGGCGGCGAAGAACACGGCCGCGGTCGTGCCCGTGTCGAGGTCGAACCGCAGGTGCAGCCACAGCACCAGCAGCGACGTCACCACGAACCCGCTGCCGGCGGCGTCGAGGCTGAACAGCGCGGCCAGCTCCCACACGATCCGCCGGGGGCGACGGCGCCTCGGCGCGACGGTGGCCGCGTGGTGTCGGTCGTCCGTCGGCAGCCGGCGGTACAGGAAGGCGATCGCGAGCGCGACGCAGGCGTAGGCCACGAAGCCCAACCGCTGGGTGGTCTCGAGCGACCACCCGGTTGCATCGCTCACCTGCTCGGGGACCGCCGTCACCAGTGCGCCGACGGCGCCTGCCACCCCACCGGCCAGGTTGTACCGGGCGTAGAGCCGCGGTCGGGCGGGCGCCTCGATGTGGTCGGCGAGGAACGCCTGCTCGGTGGGCAGGAACACGCTGACGTCGCCGGACGTCGGGTTGAGGGTGCCGATGATGGCGACCAGCAGCACGGCCCAGAAGGCGGAGGCCGCCGCGAACCCCAACCCGGTGAAGGCCATCAGTACGCAGGCGGCCAGGAGCACCGTGCGGTGGGCGCGGCCCTGGGCGAGCAGGCCGACGCCCAGGGTCACCGCCGCCGAGCCGATCAGTGTGCCGGTGACGATGGCGCCGATCTGGAACGGCGAGAACCCGAGGTTCGACAGGTAGGTGGCGAGCAGGACGGAGACGAAGCCGTCGATGAAGCCCCGCAGCGTCCGCGCCGCCACCACGGCACGGACGTTCGGGGTCACGAAACCCCGGGCGCCGGTTCGAGGAGGACCACGGGGATCTCCCGGTCGGTCCTCGTCTGGTACTCGGCGTACGGCGGGTACGCCTCGACGGCGAGCGCCCACCAGCGGGCCCGCTCGTCACCGGTGGCGGTGCGGGCGGTGTAGTCGCCTACGGCTGGGCCGTCCTGCAGCGTGACCCTGGGGTCGGCCAGCAGGTTGAGGTACCACTCGGGGTGCGCCGGCGAGCCGCCCTTCGAGCCGACCGCGGCGTAGATGTCGCCGTCCTGCACCTTCATGACCGGGGTCTTGCGGATGCTCCCGGTGTGGCGGCCCCGGGTCCACACCACGACCACTGGCCGCTCCGCGGCGAGCAGCCCCTCGGTGCCCCCGCTCGACTCGATGCGGTCGACCTGCTTGTTCGACACGTCCCACGTGCCCGGCTCGTGCGTTCCATCCAGCGGCATGGCCCGTTTCTACACGAGCAGCCTTGTGTGGCCTACCGTACGTACCGACTCGACCGGTGCTCGTGGGCCGCGACGCTGGGCATCGGGTCCGCTGCGGGCGCGGCCCGCACATCCGCCGCAAGGAGAACCATCGTGTCGAGGGGGACGCACGACGACCCAGCAGGACCGGGTGAGTTCGACGCGTACGACGTGCCCCCGGAGATCGCCGCCCAGGTGGCGCGGGCGCTCGACCTGTCGCCGTCGACGTTCTCGGTCCTCATCGACCGCCACCTGCGCACCCGCTGGCTGAGCCGCTCGGCCTCATGGGTCAGCGGCGTGGACCCGGACAGCCGCCGGGGCCGCGAGTCGCTGGAGCGGGTGCACCCCGACGACATCGGCCAGCTGGCCGCGGCGTTCGAGCAGCTGGAGTCGGCCAACGTGTCGTCCCCCGGGGTGCCGGTGGTCGAGCCGCTGCGCTACCGGGTCGGCAACCCGGAGGACGGCTGGGTGACGCGGGAGGCGCTGGTCCACAACCTGCTCCACGACCCCGTGGTCGACGCCCTGCTGCTGGTCGTCCGGCCCGTCGGCGGCGCCCTCGACGGCGTGGGTCACGTGGTCGACCTGCTGGTCGCCGGGGCGGAGCTGCCCGAGGTGCTCGGCGCCTGCGCCTCGCTCGTGCCCGGCTACCTCGGCGAGGCCGTGGTGGTCGGGCTCATCGACGACCACCAGACCATCGGGGTGCCGCCCGGCAGCCCGGTGGCGGCGTTCGGCGCCGACCCGCGCTGGTGGACCGACTGCCTCGCCGACGGCAAGGCCCGCTCCCCCGTCGACTTCGACGGCTACCCCGACGACCTCGCCGCCCAGGCCCGGGCCGCCGGCTTCGTGACGGCGTGGATGGTGCCGGTGTACGAGGGCGTGAGCGAGCAGGTCACCGGCTGCGTCGCCGTGTGGGTCACCATCGAGGTCGAGCTCAACATCGGCACCAACAACTCGCTGCGGCAGGCGCAGCGGCTGGCGAGCCTGGTCATCGGCGAGCAGCGCCGCCACCACGCCCTCGACCGCGAGGCCGTCACCGACCCGCTGACGGGCGTGGGCAACCGCTCGGCCCTGCGGCGCCGCCTCGACGCGGCCACGGCGCCCGTGACCGTCGCGTTCATGGACCTCGACGACTTCAAGGTCGTCAACGACACCTACGGGCACGACGCCGGCGACACGGTGCTGCGGGAGGTGGCGCTCCGCGTCGGTCAGGCGGTCCGGGAGGACGACCTGGTGGTGCGGCTGGGCGGTGACGAGTTCGCGATCGTGTTCGCCGACGACCCGGGGAGCGACCAGCCCGCATGCGTGCCGACGCTGGTCGACCGGCTGCAGGCCGCCGTCGCCGAGCCGATCGACCTCGGCCTCGGCTCCGGCGCCATGGTGACCGTCACCAGCTCGGTCGGCGTCGCCACCGGCCCGCCGGGCGAGGTGGTGCACATGGCCGACGACAACCTCTACGCCACCAAGCGCGCCCGCCGCTGATCGTTCAGCGGGTCAGCCGTCGTCGGCGATGTGGGTCTGGGTGTAGACGACCAGCGCCGGCAGGTCGGCGACCACCTCCTGGCCCAGGCCGGCGCCCTCCTTGCCGATGCCGAAGGCGTCCCGCAGCTCGGCGATCGTGAAGTGGAGGTAGACGGCCTGGCCCTTGGGCACGGCGAGGTCGCCGGGCTCGCAGCCGTTGCGGATCACGTCGTCGATGACCGGGGGCAGGCGGAAGTTGGACTTGTCCAGCCGGCTCAGCAGGCCGTCGGGGCTGAGCAGCCCGTCGCAGATGTCGGTCGGCACCATGTGGCCGCTGTTGGCCAGCTGCACCAGCCGGGACGGCCCGGTGAGCTTGGCGAAGTCGGCGTCGACTCGGGGCGTGACCGGGTCGCCGTCCGCGGCGATGATCATGAACGGCTTGTTCCCGACGTCCTCGCTGAACGTGTAGTTCCACGAGATGCCGACGTCCACGCGGTCGTCGTTGCGCACCATGCTGTAGCTGTCGCCGCCGCCGCTGTTGTGGCCCATGGCCGCGACGTGCCCGGCGTCGACGGCCCCGGCCAGGATGCCGCCGTCCTTGCCCTCGTCGATGATCCGGTCGAGGGTGGCGCTCATCAGAACGGCGTCGACGTCGGGGTCCCAGTCGGGCCGGGCGACGTTCAGGAACACCGCCTCGAACCTCTGGTCGGGCTTGTCGGTCGACGCCACGATGAAGCCCCACGAGGCGATGTTGGCGAGCATCGTGGCGTTGATCGTGCGCCAGCCGCCGTAGCCGTGGGAGTACACGACGACCGGGAACTTGCCCTTGGCCGCGGCCCGGACGTCCCGGAAGGCGGGGACCTCGTAGGGCATCTTGAGGGTCTCGGGCACCATGCCGGCCAGGCTGTCGCCCAGCGCGTAGGTCATGTCGTAGACGACCTCGGACTTGCCGTTCGTGGCCCCGGCCGCGGCCGGGTAGAAGACCTCGGTCTTGTGGTCGTCGTCGAGCTGCAGGGTGCGGACGCCGACGTCATAGGGCCCGGCGTGGCTGAAGGCGGCCTCGTCCGGGCCGATGTCCTGACCGTCACCTCCGACCGCTGCATCGCCGCCGCCCGACTGGCAAGCCGCCAGGAACAATCCCACGGCCAGCATCCCAGCGAGGACGGGTGCCCGCCTGTCCCCCCACATGGAACGGGACGTTACCAACAAGTAGAAACGCGTTCTCGTCGGAATGGGCCGCGATCGCCCCAAATAAGCGGGCTATCTGAGCTGCGCCATCGGCCTCAGATCTTGATGAAGATGCGACGGCAGTACAGCGTGCGGGCGACGAGCCACCAGAGCACGGTCCACCCGAGCGCGTAGACGGTCGCGCCGAGCAACGGGCTGCCGGCCGGGGCGATCTCGGGCGCCCAGCCCTCGGCGTAGCCCCGGAGGCTGAACAGGATCGCCATCGACGCCACGTAGATGGTGATCGGGTTGGCGCCGAGGTGCACCAGCGGCCGGGTCAGGCGGCGGAGGCCGCAGATGTCGATGAGCCAGATGCCCAACGCCAGGAACGCCAGCGACGTCCCGATGGTGAGCACGGCGAAGGACGGCGTCCAGAGGTGCTTGTTGAACGGGACGATCACGCCCAGCAGCATCCCGGCGCCGACGAAGGCCGCGGCGTAGCCGGCCAGCGGCACGACCAGCTCCTCCGGGGTCCTCGCCCACCGGCTCAGCCGGCCGAAGAACGCGCCGGCCAGCACGGTCGTCGCGCCGGTGATGGTCTGCAGCAGGCCTTCGGTGGTGAAGCCGGTCCCGACGAGGCGGCCGAAGGCGTGGGCCAGCGTGTCGCCCGGCGCCCACGGGTCACCCCCGAAACCCCAGGCGGCGAACGCGATCCACATCGCACCGACGATGCCGGCGGCGATCGGCGCCTGGACCCGGCGGGGCAACCGGAGCACCGCCCACGCCAGGAGGTACGAGCCCGCGAGGTGCTGCAGCACGCCGGTCCACGTGAGCGCGTTGTGCTTGAGGGTGCCGAGGGCGATCCCGAACAGGACCATGAGGCCGACCCGTCGGAGCACCAGGCGGGTGTCGAGGGCCCGCCGCGACAGGACCATCGCGAAGCCGGAGGCGAACAGGAACAGCGGCAGCGCAAGGTCGGCGATGGTGAAGCCGTGCCACTCAGGGTGGCGGAGCTGCTCGGGCAGGTCCCCCGTGTTGCCCGGGTTCATGACCACGAGCATCACCACGATGGCGAAGCCCCGGGCGGCGTCCAGCGCCTGCAGACGGGGGCGACTTGCGCCCTGCCTCGACTCGGTCGCCCCGATCGGTTGGACAGGTCGCGAGGGCGGCGAGGACCTGACAGCCGCCTCGGGCTCGACGACCCCAACCGGTGTTGTCGCCTGTCTCACCAGCCCTCAAAGGATAACGGTCATCACGGACCGTGGCACCCCGAGGTTTTTCCATGTTCCCCATGACCCAGAGCAACCACCGAACTACGATCCGTCGAGCACGTAGAGAACAGGCAACAAGGGGGAGCAATGGGCGGACACCCACTCCGGTTGGCCGGCTTAGCCGCGACCGTCGTCCTATCGATGGCGGTAGCGGTGACACCGTCGGGGGCGCAGGAGGCCCCCAGCCTCACGCCGAGAGCCAGCTCTGTCACCAAGACCGATGTGGTGAGCGCCGACAAGGCGCCCAGCAGCCGTCTGGCCCAGACCGACCCGTCGCTGGCCGCGCGCCGTGACGGCGGGCTCGTCCGGGTGATGATCAAGCTGGACTACGACTCGGTCGCCACCTACGCCGGCGGCATCGACGGACTGAAGGCCACCAGCCCGGCGGTGACAGGCAAGAAGCTGACCGGGAAGTCGGCCGCCGAGGTGGCGTACAAGCGCTACACGGACCAGCGCCGAGAGGCCATCGTCGCCCGGGTCAAGGCCGCCGCGCCCGACGCCCAGGTCGGCAGCAGCCTCGACGTCGTCTACGGCGGCGTCAGCGCGATCGTGCCTGCGAGCTCGGTCAAGGCCATCACCGGGGTCGACGGGGTCATCGCGGTGCAGCAGAACAAGCTGAACCAGCCGCTCACCGACTCGAGCCCCGACTTCATCGGCGCACCCACCATCTACAACCAGCTGGGTGGGGCGGCGAACTCGGGCAAGGGCGTCATCTACGGCAACCTCGACACCGGCATCTGGCCGGAGCACCCCTCGTTCGCCGACCTCGGCAACCTGGCGACGCCCCCGGCCCGGAGCGGCGGCGGCACCCGGGAGTGCAACTACGGCGACAACCCGCTGACGCCGGCCACCGACGTCTTCGCCTGCAACAAGAAGCTCATCGGCGGTGACCACCAGACCGTCGACTACGACCGCTTCGTCGGCGACGACCCGTTCGAGGGCACCGCCCGCGACGGCGAGGGCCACGGCACCCACACGGCGTCCACCTCGGCCGGCAACATCGTCGACCACGCCACCGTGCTGGGTATCGACCGCGGCCGCATCCAGGGCCTCGCCCCGGCCGCCTGGGTCATGGAGTACAAGGTGTGCGGTCCGCAGGGCTGCCTCAGCTCCGACTCGGCCCGCGCCGTGCAGCAGGCCATCCTCGACGGCGTCAGCGTCATCAACTTCTCGATCTCCGGTGGCACCCAGCCGTTCACCGACCCGGTCGAGCTGGCGTTCCTCGACGCCTACGCCGCGGGCGTGTTCGTGTCGGCCTCGGCCGGCAACGAAGGCCCCGGCGCCAGCACCGCCAACCACCTCAGCCCGTGGGTCACCACGGTCGGCGCCTCCACCCAGAAGCGCGAGTGGGGCACCACGCTGAACCTGACCGCCGACGGCGGCGCCACCTTCAGCGCCAACGGCATCTCGATCACCCCGGGCATCGGCTCCACGCCGGTCGTCCTCGCGGCCACCGCCCCGGGCTACAACGACCCGCTCTGCATCGCGACGCCTCCGCCGGGCATGTTCGCCGGCAAGATCGTCGCCTGCCAGCGTGGCCCCAACCGGGTGCTCAAGGGCTTCACCGTCATGCAAGGCGGCGCGGTGGGGATGATCCTCTACAACGCCACGCCCGCCGAGGCGCTGTCGGACAGCCACTGGATCCCGACCGTGCACCTGCCGGACGGCACCGCGTTCCTGGCGTTCCTCAACAGCCACACCAACGTCGCCGCCTCGTGGGCGGCCGGCGCCAAGCGCAACGGCCAGGGCGACGTCATGACGGAGTTCTCGTCGCGTGGCCCCGCCGGCAACTTCATCAAGCCCGACGTCACCGCGCCGGGGGCGCAGATCCTGGCCGGCAACACGCCGGTCCCGCCGCCGCCTTCGGAGAGCGCCGGGCCTCCCGGTGAGTACTTCCAGGCCATCGCCGGCACGTCGATGTCGTCGCCCCACGTGGCGGGCTCGGCGCTGCTGGTGCGAGCGCTCCACCCCAACTGGACGCCCGGTCAGGTCAAGTCGGCTCTGATGACCACGGCCAAGACCACCGTCACCAACGTCGACGGCTCGGCGTCCGACCCGTTCGACATGGGTGCCGGGCGCATCGACCTCACCAAGGCCGGTGCGGCGCCGCTGTCGTTCGACGAGACCGCCGACAACTACTTCGCCCTGGGCAACGACCCGGTCAACTCGGTGCACCTCAACGTGCCGTCGATCAACGCCCCGGTCATGCCGGGCCGGCTCGACACCACCCGGGTGGCGAAGAACATCAGCGGTCGGCGCCAGAGCTTCAGCGTGACCACGTCGGCGCCGGCGGGATCCAAGATCACCGTCACGCCGAGGAACTTCACGCTGTCGGCCAACCAGTCGATCACGCTGAACGTCACCATCGAGGCACCGGTGCCCGGTGACCAGCAGTTCGGCTCCGTCAAGATCACGCCAGCACAGGGGCCGGCCATGCACCTCCCGGTTGCGTGGATCCCCAAGCAGGCCGGCGTCACCCTCACCCAGTCGTGCTCGCCGCAGGCCATCCAGGTGGGCGGCACCACGGCGTGCACCGTCCAGGCGGCCAACAACACGTTCGCCGACACGACCGCTGACATCTTCACCGAGACCAGCGGGGTGCTGCGGGTGGCCGGCACCGACGGCGGCGAGTGGCTCGACAACCGCCACGCCCAACTGGTCGGCGTACACCTGGCGGGACGCCATCCCGGCGTGCCGTCGGTCGACCCGGGCGAGCTCTTCGGCTACATCCCGTTGAGCGACTTCGGCGTCCCGGCCACGCCCATCGGTGACGAGCAGATCATCAACTTCAACGTGCCGGCCTTCAAGTACGCCGGCCAGATGTGGAGCCGCATCGGCGTCGACTCCAACGGCTACGTCATCGTCGGCGGAGGCAGCGCCGAGGACAACAACTGTTGCAACCTGCCCGACGGGCCCGATCCGGCCCGGCCCAACAACATGTTGGCGCCGTTCTGGACCGACCTCGACGGCACCGGTGCACCGGGCGTCTTCGTCGAGGTGCTCACCGACGGGACCAACAGCTGGCTCGTCGTCGAGTACCAGGTGAACCACTTCGGGACCACCGATCGCCAGTCCTTCGAGACCTGGATCGGCATCGACGGCACCGAGGACATCACCTACGCCTACAACCCGGCCGACCTGCCGAGCGCGCCACCGCCGGGCGGTAAGTTCCTGGTCGGGGCCGAGAACCAGCTCGGTCAGGGCGAGATGGCGGCCACGCTGCCGACCGCCGACCTGCGGGTCACCAGCACCGACGGCACCCCGGGTGACGTCGCCTCGTACGTGGTGTTCGTGCGGGGTGTCGACGTCGGCACGGGCACGGTCACCTCGTCGATGACCGCCGAGGGCAACCCGGGCACGACGGTCGTGAAGACCAACGTCCCGGTCAGCCGGAGGACCAGAGCCGTCTAGCTCTCAGCGCCAGACGCACCATCGTGGCCCCTGCGACCCGCAGGGGCCACACGGCGTTTTGGGCTGATTTCCGCTCGCGCGGGCACCCGATTTCGGCGATCAAAAGGTGCGTTATCGCTGCTAGCAACCGGTGCTGCGGTTCAAACCGGTTCGCGCGGAAAGTGCAAGGGTACGGACGCTTCGTGGGCAAGGCGGGCTCACGAAGGAGCAGTCCTGCGTGTTGGATTACGAGATTCCGGAGCTCCCGCCGGAGCCGGAGCAACCTTCCCACCTACGTGTCGCCATCGTCGCACCGCCCTGGGTCCCGGTCCCCCCACCGGCCTACGGCGGCACCGAGGCCGTGCTCGACTACCTCGCACGCGGCCTCCGCGAAGCCGGCCACGACGTCCTGCTGTACACGACCGGTGACAGCACCTGCGAGGTGCCGATCCGCTACTCCCGCGAGGTGGCCGCGGGCACCGTCGACGCCGGTGCGGTGACCGAGCTGCACCATGCGGTCAACGCCTACGAGACGCTCCTCGACTGGGGCGCCGACGTGGTCCACGACCACACGCTGATCGGCCCGCACATCGCCGGGCCCTACGGCGTGCCGGTGGTGACCACCAACCACGGCCCGTTCGTGAGCGACCTCGGCGACTGCTACCGCATGCTCGGGTTGCGGGCGCCGATCATCGCCATCTCGCAGCACCACGCGTCGACCGCCGGGCCGGTCCAGGTCTCCGCCGTCATCCACCACGGCGTCGACGTCGACCGCTTCCCGCTCGGCGACGGCAGCGGCGGCTACGCCCTGTTCCTCGGCCGCATGAACGCCGACAAGGGCGTGCACACCGCAGCCCGCATCGCCCGCGACGCGGGTGTCCCGCTGCGCATCGCCGCCAAGATGCGCGAGGCCCCCGAGCGGGCTTACTTCGAGGCGCGTGTCAAGCCCCTCTTGGGTGGCGACGTCGAGTACGTCGGCGAGGTGGGGTGGCAGGAGAAGCTCGAGCTCCTGGCCGGAGCAACGTGCCTGCTCAACCCCATCGCGTGGCCCGAGCCGTTCGGCATGGTGATGATCGAGGCGCTCGCCAGCGGCACCCCGGTGATCGCCACGCCATGCGGGTCGGTCCCCGAAATCGTCACCGATGGTGTGACAGGCTTCGTACGTGCGACCGACAGCGAGCTGACCGACGCACTCCTCCGCATCGATGAGCTCGACCGGACTTGGTGCCGCAAGGACGCGGAGACCCGGTTCTCGACGGAACGGATGGTCGCCGACCACGTAGCCCTCTATCGCCAGGCGATGGCCGAGCACGACGCAATGTCCACCGCCGGGTGATCGTCCCGCCAGGAACGCATGCTCGACGAGACAACTGACAGCACCAGCCATGTCAGCCGCATCCGGGGCGGGGACTCGCGCTTCGCCGAGCCCTCGCCCTTTGCGGGCACCACGCCCCCGGCCACGCTGTCCGACGCCGATGGTCCGGTCACGCTGGTCGAGGGGCGCACGTTCGCGCTCAGCGACCGGGCCGGCGACATGGCCTCCGACGAAGCCCAGGGCCTGTTCGTGCTCGACACCCGCGTGCTGTCGCGGTGGGAGCTGCGGGTCAACGGCCGCGGCCTCGAGACGCTGGCGGTCGAGACCCGGGAACCGTACGCGGCCACGTTCGTCGCCCGGGCCCATGCGGCGCTCGGCCACGCCGACTCGGACCTCATCGTGTGGCGGCGGCGCCACATCGGCCGGGGCATGCGCGAGGAGATCACCATCACGAACTACGGCCTCGGCGTGGTGCCGGTCGAGGTCGAGGCCCAGATCGACGTCGACTTCGCCGACCTGTTCGCGGTGAAGGAGAGCCGGTTCGACATCGGTCGCCATCGCAGCCTGCACATCCAGGACGGCACCCTGTTCTTCGAGGACCACGCCGGCCCCCGGTCCAAGCGGGCGACGGTCCGGCTGGCGGACGACGCCGCCATCGAGGCGGGCCACGCCCGCTGGCGCACCAGCCTGCAGCCGGGCGAGTCGTGGCGCAGCTGCGTCGCGGTCACCGTCACCGTCGACGAGCAGGCCATCGAGCCGCGCTTCGTCTGCGGCGGCGGCGATGACGACGAGACCGTCCCCGCCGCCCGCCTACGGCAGTGGCGCACCACGGTCCCGCTGGTCGAGACCGACAACAGCAGCCTGAAGCTGGCGCTCGACCGCTCGGGCGACGACCTCGGCGCGCTGCGGATCTTCGACCCCGACCACCCCGACCTCCCGGTGGTGGCGGCCGGGGCGCCGTGGTTCATGACCGTGTTCGGCCGCGACTCGCTGCTCACCGGCTGGATGACGCTCATCGCCGACCACACGCTGGCCCAGGGTGTGCTGGAGACCCTCGCCCGCTTCCAGGGCGACGACGTGGTCGACCAGACCGAGGAGGAGCCCGGCAAGATCCTCCACGAGATGCGGTTCACGGCCGCAGCCACCACGTCGCTGCAGCAGGCCGACGTGTACTACGGATCGATCGACGCCACGCCGCTGTTCGTCATGCTGCTGGGCGAGCTGCGCCGCTGGGACCCGAGCAACGAGCTGGTCGACCGGCTGCTCCCCCACGCCGACCGGGCGCTGGCGTGGATCGAGGAGTTCGGCGACCGCGACGGCGACGGCTACGTCGAGTACGAGCGCCGCACCGAACAGGGCCTGGCCAACCAGGGGTGGAAGGACTCGTGGGACGCCATCCGCCACGCCGACGGCACCCTCGCCGGCACGCCCATCGCCCTGTGCGAGGTGCAGGCCTACGTCTACGCCGCCTACCTGGCCCGCGCCCACTTCGCGTCGGAGGCCGGCGACGAGGCCACCTACCAGCGCTACCGCGACAAGGCGGTCGACCTACGGCGCCGGTTCAACGAGGACTTCTGGCTCGACGACGTGGGCACCTACGCGCTGGCGCTGGACGGCGACAAGAAGCCGGTGGCATCGGTCGCGTCGAACGTTGGCCACTGCCTGTGGACCGGCATCGTCGAGCCCGACCGGGCCGAGTCGGTGGCCGACTGGCTGCTGGGCGACCACTTCTTCAGCGGGTTCGGGGTACGCACGCTGGCCACGTCGATGCCGGCCTACAACCCGGCCAGCTACCACAACGGCTCCGTGTGGCCCCACGACAACGCCATATGCGCGGCCGGCCTGACCCGCTACGGCTTCATCGAGCACGCCCACCGGATCATCAAGGCGCAGCTCGACGTGGCGGCCACCACCCGGGGCCGGCTCCCCGAGCTCTTCGCGGGCTTCTCCCGGCGGCAGCTGACCGTGCCGGCTGCGTACCCCACCTCGTGCTCACCGCAGGCGTGGGCTGCGGCGTCGCCGCTGATGTGGTTGCGGTCGCTGCTGCGGCTCGACCCGTGGGCCAGCGGCGGCCAGCTGTGGCTGGCGCCGGAGCTGCCCCGGTACATCGGGCGGTTGCACGTCGGCGGGCTGACCATCGGTCGCCACCGCCTGACCATCGACGTGGCCCGCCCCGACCACCTCGAGATCGAGGGCGCCGACGGCCTCGAGATCCACACCGAGGCCCGCCCACCGCTGAGCGCCCTGCTCGACGGCTGACGGGCCTCGATCGGCATCGGGGTGTCACGCCACCCTGAGCGCCACCGCGAAGGAAGCCAGCGAGCCGAGGGTGGCGAGCGCTCGCACGTGGTTCATCGGCAGCCACTCCCGCAGGTAGTCGGCCCAGACCTTCGCCGCGTCGGCGGTGCCGGGGTCGACCTTGTCGAGGGCGTCGTTCTTGGGGATGTGGTAGCCGCCGGTGATCAGCAGCGAGCCGACGATGAACAGCACGGCCCCGGCGACCAGCCACCACCGCTCGGGGCCGTCGAGCTTGACGACTGCGTACACCCCGACGATGCCGCTGGTGATCGCCGTGACCATGAAGGCCAGCATGAACACCGGGTTCACGATGACCTTGTTGATGTGCTGCATGGCAGCGATGGCTTGACCGGCAGGCAACTTGTCGAGCGCCGGCATGATGGCGACCGAGAAGATGAAGTACACGCCGGCCATCAAGCCTGCACCGAGCGTCGAGTAGAGGGTCAGGCCGTAGATCAGTCGGTTGTTCACTGCTCGCTCCCGGCGTTCGTGGTGGTCTCGGCGGTGTCGATGTTCCAGACGCCGGTGGCGGCGGCCGCGGTGGCGTAGTCCCGGAAGTCCCGGGGCGGGCGGCCAAGAGCCCGCTGGACGCCGTCGGTCAGGTGGGCGTTGCGGCCGTCGAGCACCTCGGCGAACAGGTTGCTGAGGGCGTCGACCTCCTCGGCCGGCACGCCGTGCTCGACCGCCATCGCCGCGTACTCCTCGGCGGTCACGGGGATGTACTGGATGGGCCGGCCGGTGATCTCAGTCAGCTCCTCGGCGATGTCCTCGAACGTGAGCAGGCGGGGACCGGTGAGCTCGTAGACCTGCCCGCTGTGGCCGTCCTCGGTGAGGGCGGCGACCGCGACGTCGGCGAGGTCGTCGAGGTCGACGAACGGCTCGGCCACGTCGCCGGCGGGCAGGGCGATGACCCCGGCCAGCACCGGCTCCAGCAGGAAGTGCTCGCTGAAGTTCTGCGCGAACCAAGTCGACCGCAGGATCGTCCAGTCGGCGCCGGAGTCCTGCAGCGCCCGCTCGCTGGCCTCCGCACCTTCCTCGCCCCGGCCCGAGAGCAGCACCAACCGCCGGGTGCCGTTGGCGACCGCCTGGCGAGCGAAGGCGCCGATGGTCTCGGCGGCGCCCGGGAAGGCGAGGTCGGGGTAGTAGGTCACGTAGGCGGCGCTGACGCCGTCGAGGGCAGGGGCCCAGGTGGCGGGATCGTTCCAGTCGAACGGCGGCTCGCTCGACCGGGAGGCGCTGCGGGTGGTGACACCCTGCGCTTCGAGTCGCTCGGCGACCCGACGGCCGGTCTTGCCCTTGCCGCCGATGATGAGGATGGGGTCGTGGGTCGTTGTCATGGCTCACAGTGAACGACAGCCCTCTGAGAGTTCCCATCGCTCGAAAGCTCAAATCCATACGCAAGCGTCTAAAGTGAGCCGATGGACGGACTGACCGGGTTGCTGGACGGGCCGCGCGCCCGGGGCGCGTTCCTGCTGCGCTCGGTGTTCTCGTCGCCCTGGTCGATGCGGATCGAGGACGAGGCGCCTCTCACGCTGGTGGCGCTGGTGCGGGGGACGGCGTGGATCCAGCCGGCCTCGGGCCCCGCGGTCCAGCTCGAGCCGGGCGACGTCGCCATCGCCCGCGGGCCGGCGCCCTACGTCGTGTCCGACGACCCTGCGACCCCGCCGTCGATCATCATCGGCCCGGGCCAGCAGTGCACCACGCTGTACGGCGTGGACCTGGCCGAGCCGATGGACCTCGGCGTGCGGACGTGGGGCAACGACATGAACGGGTCGACCACCATGCTCACCGGCACGTACGAGGAGCTGGGCGAGGTCGGCCAGCGGCTGCTCGACGCGCTCCCGCCGCTGGTGCACGTCCCCCGGGACCAATGCGACACGCCGCTGGTGCGGCTCTTCCACGACGAGATGGTGAAGGAGGTGCCGGGACAGGGTGCGGTGCTCGACCGCCTGCTCGACGTGCTGCTCATCGCGGCGCTGCGGGCGTGGTTCGGGCGGCCCGATGCCGAGGCGCCGGCCTGGTACCGGGCCAACGGCGACCCGATCGTCGGCCGTGCACTGCGGACCATGCAGAACCACCCGGCCGAGCCGTGGACGGTGGCGTCGCTGGCGTCGTACATCGGGGTCTCGCGGGCGACGCTGGCCCGGCGCTTCGCGGAACTGGTCGGCGAGCCGCCGATGAGCTTCCTCACCAGCTGGCGGTTGTCGCTGGCTGCCGACCTGCTGCGGTCCCCGTCGGAGACGGTCGGCTCGGTGGCCCGCCAGGTGGGCTACAGCACGCCGTTCGCTCTCTCGACGGCGTTCAAGCGGGCCCGGGGCATGAGCCCGCAGCAGTTCCGCCAAACCGCCTTGGCACCGGCCGGCGCGTGAACCTGCTCGCCCACGCGTTCGTGGCGCTCGGGGTGGGCGCCGGTGCTCCTGCTCCCGATTCCGACTACGTCTTCGGCGCCCTGCTGCCCGACCTGGCGTCGATGGCCGGTGTGCGGTTCGACCGTTCTGCGCTCCCGCCCGTCGTCGACGACGGCGTGGTGTGCCACCTGCGGACCGACGCGGCATTCCACCTCCTGCCGGCGTTCATGGCCGGCTCTGCCGCGATCCGGCGCGACGTCCGAGCCGCGGGCCTGAGCGCGGGCGCGTCCCGGGCGGTCGGGCACGTCGGCTGGGAGCTGCTGCTGGACGGGACGCTGATCGGCACGTCGACCCATGCCGTCTACCGGACGGCGCTGGATCGGGCCGAGGGCGCGGCCCCGGCGATCAGCGACCCGACCCGGTGGTCGTGGCTGTTGCGTCACCGCGACCAGCTCGGGTGGCCCCGCTACGACGACCCGGCGTGGATCGCCGAGCGCCTGCACCGCATCCTCGACGGCCGGCGCTTGCTGCGGTTCGACGCACCGCACGTGCCGGTGGTGGCCCGGGTGTTGGAGGACCATGCTGCGGCGGTTGCCGCCGCAGCCGGTGAGGTCCTCACCGCCACCACCGACGCCGTGCGTGCCCCCGAGTCGGGCGCCGACCGCAAGGGCTGAGGTCGCGGTCGCGTCCCCCGGGGGCAGGTCCGCTGGGCCGTCGCTCAGTCGGTGATGGCGAGGAAGCGCTCCTGGAGGGCCTTGAACTCGTTGCCCTGGAGCTGCGTCTGGAAGGCCATGACCTTGGTGGCGTCACCGGTCATCTTGAGCTGGCCGGACATGAAGGCCTGCATGGCGGCGTTGGCGTCGCCGGCGATGAAGATGGCCTTGGCGACGTCGTAGCCGAGGGTGATGGCCGCGTCGGCCGGATCGAGGTGGCCGAGCTCGATGTCGACGCCGTCGGTGGTGTCGGCGTGGGCCTCGATGGTCCCGTCGCCGAAGGGGACGCCGGTGATGTCGAGGTTGACGCGGATGGGCTGCCCGGCGTCGGGCAGGTTGCCCTCGGCCTCGAGCTCCTCACGGATCTTGCGGGCGGAGGCGATCCAGTCTTCGCTCAGGAACTGGGGCACGTGTCGATCTCCTCGGGTCTTGGTCCAGCCAAAGCGGTGGTGATGTTACCTCGGGTAACTAAGTTACGTCACAACGAAGGAGATCCGCATGCCCTGCCCGTAGTGGGGGTTGGTGGCGTCGTCGACGAGGTTGCAGAGCACCACGTACGTGCCGGCCGCCAGCTCGAAGGTCCCGCTGCACCGGTGCCCCGGATCGAACTGCCGGATCCACCCGACGATCGCATCGTCCGGCAACTGGGTCGTGTCCGCTCCCCCAACCGGATTGAGCGGCAGCGCCCCGGGATCCCCGTCGTACCTCACGATCATGATCTCGTGCGCGATGTGCCCATCGTTTCGCACGGCGAACTCGATGGGCCCCGCCTCGACCGTGGTCGGCTCCGGCACGATCGCATACTCGCTGAGCTGCACCTCGACGGTCGTGGCCGCCCGCCCCTCCGCGACGGCAGACCCCTGCACCTTGCAGCCGCTGTCCCCCGCCGACGTGGTCGTCGGGTCGACGAGATCGTCGTCACCCCCACCGCCACACCCGACCGCCACCATCGCCACGAGCGTCGCGACCCCCGCTGCCCTCACCGCCGATACCACACCCGACGACCGTCGCCACCGCCACCGACCGGCCCGCGACCCGATCGCCGGGCCCGCTCCGGCCACCAGCACCCACGCTCGCATCGACTCCCCTCCTCGCCGTCGCCTCGACCGGCCCCGAGCATGGTCGCCGGTCGACTCCCACCCCCGCAACGCGCCCTAGGCCTTGACGGGGTTATGAGCGTCTGCTCATTATGTACCGAGCAATCGCTCATAACTCTGGACAGGTGAGGAGACGCTCGTGATCGAGATCGAGGACGTGGTGAAGCGCTACGGCGAGACCACGGCGGTGGACGGTGTCAGCTTCTCGGCGGCGTCGGGCCAGGTGACGGGGTTCCTCGGCCCCAACGGGGCGGGCAAGACGACGACGCTCCGGGTGCTGCTGGGCCTGGCTCGCCCCGACCGGGGCCGAGCGGTGATCGACGGCGCCGCCTACGCCGACCTGCCCGCGCCCCGCCGGACCGTCGGGGCCGTCATCGACGACATGGGCTTCCACCCTGCCCGGACCGGCCGCAACCACCTGCGGGTGGTCGCCCGGGCGGCCGGTCTGCCCTCTCGCCAGGTCGACGAGGTGCTCGACTTCGTCGACCTGCCGGACGCCGCGGATCGCCGGGTCGGCGGCTACTCACAGGGCATGCAGCAGCGGCTCGCCCTGGCCACGGCCTTGCTCGGCGACCCGGCGGTGCTGGTCCTCGACGAGCCGGCCAACGGCCTCGACCCCGCCGGCGTGGTGTGGCTGCGGAACCTGCTGCGGTCGTGGGCGGCCGAGGGCCGGACGGTGCTGTTCTCCAGCCACGTCCTGTCGGAGGTCGAGACCGTCGCCGACCACCTGGTGATCATCAACGCCGGCCACCTCGCCGCCGACGAGTCGGCCGCCGACCTCCGCTCGTCCGGCCGCCCCCTCGAAGAGGTCTTCCTCTCCCTCACCACGGCGGCGCACCGATGACCGACCTCATCGCTGCCGAGATCCTGAAGCTGCGGACCACTCGGACGGTGTGGGCGCTGCTGGCCGCCACCGTCGGTGTGACCATGTTGGCGGTGACCGGTGCCGTCCTGGCCGCCGACAGCGGCAACGCCACCCTCGACCTCGAGTCCGACCGAGGCGTCCGCACCGTCCTGCACGTGTCGGCGAGCGGCGGGATCTTCGTGCTGGTGCTCGGCATCATCATCGCCGCGGGCGAGTACCGGCAGCGCACCGCCGTCGGCACGTTCCTGACGACGCCCCGGCGATCCCGTGTCATCGCCGCCAAGCTGGTCGTGGGCGCCGGCGTCGGAACGGTGTTCGGGGCGCTCGCGGCGCTCGCCGCCTTCGGTGCGGCCAACCACAACTACCGGGCCAAGGGCTACACGTTCCCGGTCGACTCGTCCGACGTGTGGACGATCCTCGGCGGCGCGGTCCTCTACGCCGCCCTGTTCGGCGCCATCGGGGCGGCGACCGGGAGCCTCGTCCGCAACCAGGTCGGCGCCATCGTCGGGTGGCTCGCCTGGCTGGCGGTCGCCGAGAACATCCTGTTCCAGATCTCGCCGAGCATCGGCCGCTGGCTGCCCGTCGCCGCCGGCCGGGCGCTGGTCCGGGACCCCGACGGGGACCTGCTGAGCCAGCCGGTGGCGGCTGTCGTGCTCGCCGCCTACGCGGCGGCCATCATGGCCGTCGCCATGATCAGCGAACGCCGCCGCGATGCCTAGACCGCTTCCGCCCCACGTGGTCGCCCGTGCGGGCGGGAGCGAGACCGAGGCCGTGCGCGACCACATCCTCGACGCGGCCCACCGCGTCATCGTCAGCCAGGGCCTGGCCGCGACGTCGACCCGCGCCGTCGCGGCCGAGGCCGGCATCGGCGCGGGCACCGTCTACAACTACTTCGACAACCGGCTGCAGCTGCTGGCCCACGCCATCACCCGGCGGGTCCGGACGCTGGCCGAGCCGTTCGACGAGCTCGTCGCCCTCGCCGGCACGGCCACCGTCGCCGCCAACCTGCGGCGGTCCGCGCGGATGGCCGCCACCGTCCTCGACGAGATGGTGCCGCTGTTCGCCGCGGCGTTCTCTGAGGGCTCGCTGCTGGAGGCGCTCCACGCCGAGCTGGCCGGGGGCGGCGCTGGCTCCGGCGGGGCGATGCCCATCGACCCAGCCGTGTACCTGGAGCGCTACCTTCTCGCCGAGCGCGAGCTTGGGCGGATCGCGGCCGACGCGGATTGCCGTGCCGCGGCGAACACCGTGGTCAGCCTGTGCCACGACCGGGCGTTCCATCGGTTCTTCCTCGGCGCGGACGCCCCGTCCCCGTCGCTGGACCGGGAGATCGACTTGGTCGTGCGGGCGCTGGCTCCGTGATTGCCATACTCGGACGGTGAAGCGACTGCTGATCATCGGCATCGGTGCGGGTGACCCCGAGCACGTGACCATGCAGGCGGTGCGGGCGCTGAACGAGACCGACGTCCTGTTCGTCATGGACAAGGGCGACGACAAGGCCGATCTGGTGCAGCTCCGCCGAGAGATATGCGACCGCTACATCACCGGGCCCTACCGGATGGTCGCGACCGCCGACCCGCCCCGGGTGCTCGACGGCCCGTCCTACGAGGACGACGTGCGGGCGTGGCACCAGCAGCGGGTGACGATCTACGAGCGGCTGATCGCGACCGAGATCCCGCCCGGCGGCACCGGAGCGTTTCTGGTCTGGGGCGACCCGTCGCTGTACGACAGCACGCTGCGCTTCGTCGACTCGATCCTGGCCCGGGGAGCCGTCGCCTTCGACGTCGAGGTCATTCCGGGGATCAGCGCGGTACAGGTGCTGGCGGCGCGGCACCGGATCGCGCTTCACGGCGTGGGCGAGCCGGTGCACATCACGACCGGCCGCCGCCTGGCGTCGTCGGCCGATCCATTGGCGGATGGCGACGTGACGGTGATGCTCGACGGCGGCTGTGCGTTCGCTTCCATCGACCCGACCGACGTCGAGATCTTCTGGGGCGCCTACCTGGGCACCCCGGACGAGATCCTCGTCTCCGGCCCGCTGGCCGAGGTAGCCGACGACATCGTCCGCCGCCGCGCCGAGGCCAAAGCTGCCAAGCGCTGGATGTTCGACACCTACCTCCTCCGCCGCCGGAAGCCACGATCGTGAAGGTCCTCCTCCTCGCCGGCACCGCCGAAGCGACCCAACTCGCCCGGTTGCTGGCCGAGCTCCCCGACGTCTCGGTGACGGTCTCCTAC
>Ga0075431_100000100_pt1 | contig 53706 bp, 48 predicted proteins | sample RhiMetdeltSRZDD5_FD_75297 | JGI IMG/M metagenome (GOLD analysis project Ga0075431, IMG submission 75297) | Populus rhizosphere microbial communities from Tennessee, USA - Rhizosphere MetaG P. deltoides SRZDD5 | ecosystem: Host-associated > Plants > Roots > Rhizosphere > Soil | place: USA... | reverse complement strand
TCGCCATAGAACGCCCGCATGCGAGGAAGATCCTTCACGTACACCATCGCACTGCTCAATCGCATAGGGAGACGATACTCGAAATCGGGTTTCTCCTAAGTGCCGGCGCTCACGCCAAGCCGTGGCACCAGCAAACCGCGGCCGGCGAACGATGCGAACTGATCGAGGTGCGCAAGGTAGTCTCTCTGCAGGTGCGGTGTCGAACGAAGTTGCCAGAGGACTTCGCCGTTCGTCCATGCGGCGTCGCGCGCCTGGCGGATGTTCCACATCATCACGACGCTGTCGACGTCGCCAAGTGAGCGATCGATCTCGCCAGCAAGACCAGTGGTCAGTTGCTCGCGTAGCCGCGTCTCCATGCGCTCGAGGACGTCGTTCACTTTTCGGAAATCAGTGAAGCGGGCGCCATCGCGTGAAGGATAACGGCCGTCGAGTCCCGCCATGCGGTCGAGCGCGATCGCGAGATCGTGGTTGATGTGCGCATTCATGCCGGCGAGCGCGAACTGTATTGGTGCGCGCCCGGACTGATAGCGGGCCCTCAGCAGCGGCCGCCACGCGTGCGGTGTCCTCGCGCGGTCCTGTTCCCAGTTCACGATGGCGTCGAAGTAGAGGATCGCAAAGGTGACGTCGAAACGCTGAAGGAACGGCCAGTCCTCCCACACGCTCGTGTCAGCCAGCACGGCCTCTGTCACGTTGAGGTAGAGAAAATTGAACCATTTCACGCCGTCGGTGTCCGGCAGCGTTTCGTGAATGGCGCGCATCGTAGCGATGACATCCTCGGTGGTCCGCACGGTGCCGATCAGACGAGCCAGCATTGACGACCTCGCTTGTGATTGCTGTTGGGCTGTACTTTGGCAGCGTTCTTCCTTGAAGAAACAAGCAAATGAATCTCAAGGATGGACATATGTTGAAGGACGCGCGAATCGTGCCGTACATCCCGGTGGCCAACGTCCGGCGCGCACGAAAATTCTACGAAGAAATAGTCGGCCTGATACCCATCGAAGAATACGCCGGCGGCGTGTTCTACGAGTGCGGCGGGGCGCGCGTGTTCATGTATCCATCTGCAGGCGCCGGCACATCTAAAGCGAGCACGGCTTTCTGGAGCGTCGACGACGTCGCCAGCGAGGTCGCTGAACTGAAATCTCGCGGCGTGGTATTCGAAGAGTACGACCTGCCCAGCATCAAGACCGTGAACGGCATTGCGACCGGAGGCGGTGCCAAGACTGCGTGGTTCAAAGACACCGAGGGAAACATCCTCGCCGTGAGCGAACGATTGTAAGGAATTCAGTCTCGCTGGACCTCCACTGTCCTATGCTAGGACGTGAGCACCTTCTGGAGGTTATGGCTGGTCGAGAGTGTTACCACTGCAAACAGTGGGTCGAGGAAGGCGAGGTCCACGACTGCTGGACGACGACTGAAGCGGCGCTCACGCAGGACCTAACGGAAGACCTGCGCGACGCGTGGGGACGGCTGCGCGACACTGCCGCCGAATTTGGTGAGCAGAGGATCTACGCTTCCCACAACTCGATCATGTTCTCGCGGAAGTCGTGTTACTTCTTCGTGCGCCCGAAGAAAGGCTTTCTCGAGGTCTGCGTGTTCCTTGGGCGCATGGTGAAGGCGCCGCAGGTGCGCCGTGCCGAGCGCACATCGAAGTCGAAGGTCGCCCACGTCATGCAGATTCGTCATCGCGATGAGGTCGAACCACCCATCACCGATTGGCTTCACGAAGCGTACGACTTCTCAGCGGCGAGCGAGGTCAACGCGGGGAGCACGCGCGGCACGAAGAAGACGAAGCCGGCCACGACCAAGAAAGTGAAGCGCACCCGGACGAGCAGCGCCGCAACAACACGTCGATCTAACAAAGCACGGGCTTGATGTCGACGACGGGCGTCCCGTCGATCGCTTCGATGGGGCCGATGCGCAGCCGACGTCCGTCGATTTCGCGCACGACGACGGGGTGCAGGCCAAGCGGATTGGGCCGATCGGGCGACCGCGTCGCGAAGACACCGGTGAGTGGATTGGTCGGATTACCGCGTGGGTGGACCTGGAGCACGTCGCGGCGTCCCTGGTGTAACCACGTGATGACGATGAGCTCGTCGCCGACCGAAACCCCGAGCAACCCGTCGGACACCGATGGATGGACTTCGAGCCAGGCGTCGGGCGCGCCTTCCGATCCCTGTTTCGGCGCGCCATGACGTTCGGTCAGCACTGATCGAATCACGCCGATCGACCACAAGGTCCCTGCGGCGGCATGCGCTCCCTTGACGCTCATGTATCTGCTCCAGCGCTCTCATGCTGAACTGAAGCGGGACTCTTGACAAGGCGCTCTCGCCGCGACCTGCGGGTTGGCGGCGCCTGGCGCTTCGCTCTACGGTTGTTTGACAGTGATTCGACCCGTGCGTAGAGCGCAGGCTTTTATCCTGCGCGGTTTTGCGCCTACGTGTCCGCCGCGGCCCTTCCAAGGAAGCGCAGTGCCGTGAGGCTCGGAAGGAACAAGTATGCGCCGGCTTTAACCGTGACGAATCGTGGCAACACCTGTGTGCGCAGTGCGCCTGCGCCCGCTCCCGCGGGCGCGCCTCGACGCGCGATCGTCATGCGGCTTGCGGTTTTTTCGTCACATGGACTGCTCGTCAGCGGATCCATGTTGTCGTTCAATCCGCCAAACCGCGGGTTGTTGGCCCACGTTTGTTGCACGAACTCGAACTGACTTTTCAAACTGGCGTTGACGCAGAAGAAATGCACGCCCCGGGCCTGGCCATCGTCCCGCATCTCGGGCAGTGTCTCTCGCGCGTCTATCGACGCGCGACGAAGCACGCCGGGATCGAATAGAGGCGGGCCGAAGACGCGCCCCCGCCGGATCAACCGATGGGCATCGGTCATGCTGAGCGATTGCCGCGGCGGATACGGCTTGAGCGCGTCGCGCGGGTTGGTGCGGCGGACATGCGCCCCGACCGGGCATCGCAGCCCGTCAGGATCATCTGAATAAAAGAAGTCGTCCCGTTCAGACAGGTCGGGCGCATCGCGGTCGGGTGCTAACGCGAGAGGCGCCCCCGAGGGCCAGCGTCCCACACACTTCGATGCGAGCCAGATGATGGTGGTCGGGTCGGTGCGACCGCCGCGTGCGGCCTCCCTGGCCATGAACTGCCAGAACCCCGCGACGTCCTGCTGGAGCTTGCGATACACGAGATAGGAGCCGTTCTTGCCAAGGTCGGCCAGAGACTCCATCGAGTGGTACGGGTTTGAGAGCGGCGGAAGGATCTCCGACGGATCCAGATCGCGGGGCACGACTGGCGTCGGCGGAATGAGCCCGTAGTGATTCTCGTAACCGAGGATGAACTCACCGGTCGCTACACCACGGCCGTCGACCCCTCTGATTCGTGGTTGCGCGAGGCCGTCGTGGAAACCGAAGGGCTCCGACTCCGTTTCTGGTCTGTAGCCACGTTGCATGCTGTCGCGCAACTCGACGACACCATCGCACAACTCGAGAATCGCGCGCTGGGCCGCGCAGAGTGCATTGAGGTTGGTCTCGTCAGACGCGAAGAGGAGCAGGAGAGCATGCACCGGATCGGAACGCAGTCCACCGATTTCCCACCGCTCCGGAGCGCTCTCGCCGGTGTCGCCAAGAATACGCGATCGCTCCGGGGACGTGATGCCGTCCTGGAACTCCGAAGGGAAGGTGCACAGTACACGAGAGGGCAGTCCGCACGCGCGCAGCCCTGCTGCTGTGATCCCGACGTTAATCGCCGATTGCGGTTTCACGTTCGCCGATGCGCGTTCGACAGGCCATCGTCTCGAAGTAGTGATCGAAGCCGATATGCGTGAAAGCCAACGGCGCGCACCGGTCAGGTCTGTCATCCTGACGAAGAGGTACGCGGCCTGCGGCAGATGTCGATAGCCGCTCGTGATGACGCCCTGGATATCGGCAAGGGCTTCGTCTGTCAGCCGCAACGTGTGATGAACCCCTTTGGCTAGTGCGCCCGGTCCGAGATGATGTTCAGAACCGTAGCATCCGGGTACGCGGCAAAGAAAATGTCAGACGGCACCTGATGGCTGCGAAGAAAGCGCTTGAACGCGGGGAAATCCCGCGCGCCGTCAGGAGGCATTCCGTATGAGGTCTCCCAGATCGCGTCGAGACCGGACAAGATCATTTCGGCGAATTCATCGATGTAGCTTTCCCAGCTTCCATCGTAGTCGCTGATGAATAGTAACCGGCGGCCGCGATCGATCAACAGCCATCGCACGAAATGGATCGTGCTGATCCCAATCAACGAGCCCGGGGGCGAAAGACGCCGCGCGTACGAATCAATCGCCGCCAGAACTGCCCGCACACGGCCGACAGAGGCCGGATCGACAACGGTCAGCAGGGTGAGCTGATTCTGCGCGACGGCGTCCTCCCGGAACTCAGGGGCGATGGCCGTCCATTCGGCTGGGATTTCGTCGCCGGTCACCAGGGGGGCAAACGCGCTGCGCTGGTCGATGGGAACGCTGCTGAACGCAGACTTCCTTGGTGGAGTGCGGTTTCTCGTGATCCAGTTGAGAACGCGGAATACGCGGTATCGATCGAGGCTCGCCGTGATCCGCAGCGTGCCGTGGTAGACGTTGCCAAAGCCGTTCTGCACGACTGCGCGAACGACATCCGTTACAACAGGCGCGGCGCGCACGACACGCCGTGTGGCCGCAACTAACGAACGAAAAAGGGAAGGGGAATCAATAGCAGCACGCGCGTTCGTGCGCTCGTCCCTGCTCGGTGTGTGTGAATCCTGGAGTGCGTGCCGACGACGGCGCGCGTCGATAGCGCTCGTGATGGATGACGCGGACTCGTCGCGAAAGGCGACGTAATACGCGTTTGCATCGCAGGCGTGGGCCTGGATGAACGACTGAAATCGGTTGACGCCGGTGTAGCCCTCGCACGCTCCCCAAATCGCGTCGACATCGGACGTAATCGCGACGAGCTCATCGAGGTGTTCATCGAGGGGGCCGTCATAGACCGACGCAAACAGCAGGCGGGTGCGTCCAGGTCCACGATCGGGATCGTTCAGGATGGCGAATCGCGCGAAATGAATACGCCGACTACGAACGAACGCAATGTCGGGACGAGTCCCTGCGGAGACTTTCTTGCCGTTGATGTCATCGCCGATCGCGCGCAGCCGCGCGCGCAGAGCGGCGTCTTTGCCGGGCAGTATCGGCGTGAGGACGGTCAGACAGCGCGGCGTCTTATCCACGCGCAAGGAGTGTACGCGTTTAGCAGCTCACGCGCGCGTAGACCTTGTCCCACAGGAGGTGACTTTGATGCAACTGTCCACGACTGCCGGGAAAGTTCTTTTCGAGGACGAGGCACTCGTCGATTTGCGAGATATCGAGAAGCCTCCAACCCGTCGCGCTGTGGTTCTGCGCGTGGACGGAGTCGCGCAGTTGGAACACCAGTAGCCGCTCGATTCCCTTGTGAACGCCGTAGTCGTGCGGCTCGGCGACGCGCATGCTCCCGTGGTAACTGATCTCGATCAGGTGCTTGTGCTCGATCGCATATCGCAGTCGGTCGTTCAAAGGCGGTGAGGGGCTGGTCACATCGGCAAACGTTGGACTGAGGGGTGCCTACATGTTACGGGCGGCGGGCCCGGAAGTGGCCTCAGCCATTCCGGGCCGCGCCGGACAGGGGCAGAAGCGATTTACGGCTTGTAATCAGCGCTCGCTTCTGATGTTTTGACGACGTCTCGGCCACCGGTGGTCTCGAGAATTTCTTCCGCCCGCTTCGCCCATTTGCGATCGTCGCAGTGCACGGAAACGAGGTACGCGCCCTCGCGAATCCGTCCCGCATATCTCTTGGCTTCGATCTCCGGAATGCCGGCGCCGATCAGGCCTCCCACGAGTCCGCCGGTCGCTCCGGCAGCGCCCGCCCCGGCAAGAGCCGCGACGACCGGGCCGGCGGCCACGATCGGTCCAATGCCAGGAATGATGATCGCGCCAATTCCGACCAGCCATCCGAGTACGCCGCCGATGGCCGCACCGGTGCTTGCCCCTGTTGTAAACCCTTCTGGTGCTTTGGTGTTGATCTCCGCCGCGAGGTCTCTCGTCGTCCCATCTCGATCGGGCAGAATCGCTGAGATGTCGCTGTTGCGAAACCCGGCCGCGCGCAGCGCCTCGAGGGCGCGTTCAAATGCAAGCCGATCCGGGTAGATGCCATACGCGACGATGTCTGAGGCCATAGGTTCCCTCCTTCATGGGTCTCCTTGATGGGCTTACAACCCATCCGATTCCTGTTCTCATACGCCTCATGACGAGAGCAGTACGCATGCCGAGCATGCGTAGGTGAACTATTGAAGTCGGTTGTGGTGACTCATCCGATTAGAGATTTTTCATAGCGCCAGACCTCGAGCAGAAACAGTCCTTCGATTGTTTCCAGTTCGTTGATCATCGTTCCCATCCGGCGCCATCCACACTTCTCATAGAAGCGTGCTGCGCGATCATTTCCAATCGCGCACGCCAGCCACGCAGTGACGACACCGTTTGCCGAGAGCCGCGCTTCGCCGTCGGCCAGCAATGCGGCCGCGACACCCGAGCCTCTCGCGTGCCGCGACACGAACAGTTGATAGAGCTCGTCGTCCTTCACGACGCAGAAACCCGCCGGCGAACCGGGCTCACCGACGACACGAATATCCGGGAGCGCGGCACGAAGCCTTTCTCGAAAATTCGCCAGCGTGCGAACGCGCGTGAGTGGCGGCGGAACCAGATGGGCATGTGCTTCATGCCAGCCGTCGAACCAGAGTTGTGCGAGTGGATCGATCTCGGTGGGTTCCGCAGCTCTGACGTGCATTTCTGAGGTGGGGTCTGACCCCGTCCTATTTCGCCACAGTTTGAAAATACGGCGGCAGGTCCTTCTTGGTGTCTCGCAGAATCTCCGCGATCGCTTGACGGTCGGCGAGCGAGAGGGCGGAGCGGTACCGCTCGCCCTGTTCTTCTCCTGACAAGACTTCCCACAGTCGTTTGTAAATCGGATCCTTCGCGCTCGGCGGTAACGCGTCGAATGCGGATGAGTAGATTAAGTAACTGCAGGGGTACTTCATCAAGCGGCGATTCAGATCGAGCTCGTGGAGCGAGCGTCCTCTCCGGTCTCGCGGGCCGACGGACGAGAAGCGTTCTGCGAAGCCCGACTGGCCACGTACTTGGTCGGTCAGTTTTGTTTCATCGATAAACAGCAAGTAGTCGACCACTTCGCTCGCGACGCCACTCATCATGACGGCGATGCGAGTCTCTTCACCTGGCGTCGCAGTATATGGTGGGTGGAGCAACGGATCGGCGGCGCGCGCCTGCCAGCTCGCGCGCGTGAGCAGATTGGCCATGCCGATCTGATGCGTGAAGACAAGGTGAGCGACGATGTCGCTCGAGAGGGCGCGATACCCATCGGCGTCGAACAATCCCTCGACCGACGTGAGCTCGCGGCTCGCGCGCCCATCCAACGAAGGCGTGTCGTTTCCCATGTGCGAAGCGGAACCGGTGCTACCGGTGACGAACCAGCCGCCAAAACGACGGCTCAAAGCATCGCTGTGATCGACTGCACGCGGAAGGCTGAACTCCTGCGATTGGGCGGGACGCGTCGAGCTGAACATCAAGAAGCCGGGTACGCCGAGCGTGTCCCCGGCCAGGTGACATCCCAGGCATTCGAAGGCTCGCTTGAATTGTTGCGAGCCTGACGCGTCGCGCTGGTCGAGGGTGTAGAAGACGACGCCCGCAGATTCGTCGTGAGCGGCCACCTCGATGATCTCACCGCCGCGCACCCAGCCGAGGGCGACACGATCGTTGAAGAACAGCGCGCGCGGATTGCGCTCGTTGATCAGTTTTCCCTGCAGGCTCGCTCGCGAGAAGACAAGCAGTTGTGAATCCACCGGAATCTGCAGGGCGTCGAGGGCTGAACGCAAGAACCCGCTCGTGCCTTCCAAGCTGAGCCGAAGCGACCCATCTTGAATCTTCCGATTCGCTTCGACGACGGCGTTATTCAGCGGCGTGCTCGAATACTTGATCGCCGGATCCTCGGTCGAGCCTCTGAATGCGCCGGCACGCTGGGCAACGATGGGCGCCGAGAGACCACCAAGAACATACAGACAGATTGCCGCCGCAAGAAGCAGTCTGAAGTGCATCGGGAACCACCCGATCTTGTGTGCAGAGCTTCCTGCCGTCAAGGGACGCGTAGAGTCTCGAGGCCGCGATACGGATCAGGAGGTGATGTGAGCGCACGGCATCCTTGATCACGAGCGTTTCGACATCCACGTTCGTCTGCGGCGTCCACGTGGTAGCCGCGATATTGGCCGGGCGCTGGGCGAAGGCGGTTCCCGCCATCAGCAACCTGATGGCAATGGCAGCGGATGTGACAGTCTTGAGTGATTTCATGATGATAGGTTCTCCTGGCAGTTGAGTTCCGTTTCTGAGCACTGTTGCGCCCGCGGGCGCGCCCTCTGCTTTGTCTCTACGCAGGAGGGTGGAGAACCCGGACAGCGCCCCAGGCCGGGTCTTGCTTTGTAGAGACCCGTCATATGAGGCGGTTCATCAAACAGGACCCGCCCTACTCGACTATCGAGAGAACGACTGTGCACACGCAGAAGCGCCCGCTCAAGACACTCGAACGAGTACTCTCGAAGGCCGGCATCGGCTCGCGCGTCGAGGCGCGCAGTTGGATTCACGCGGGGCGCGTGCAGGTGAACGGGAAGGTCATTCGGAATCCCGATCACTGGGTCGACATGCAACGCGATCGAGTTCGCTTCGATGGGAAGCCGCTCGTGGCTCGAGAGCGCCTCTACGTTCTGCTCTACAAACCAACCGGTTACCTGACGACGTACACAAAGACCCGGAAGGGCGCCCGACGGTCTATGACTTGATCGCCAACGTTGGGACGTTTCTTTCCCCGGTGGGGAGGCTCGACCTCGATACCTCAGGGCTGTTGCTGATGACCAACGACAATCGGTTCGCCGAGCGTGTGACGAATCCGGACTCACACGTGCCCAAGACCTATCTCGTCAAGGCGTCGACGCGGCTCACCGACCTGCAGCTCCAGCAACTCCGTCACGGCATCGAGCTCGCCGACGGGACAACGCGGCCCGCCATCGTGAAGCGAGTACGCGATTCGGCGAAATACACGCACTTCGAGATCACGCTCACCGAAGGGCGCAACCGGCAGGTTCGCCGGATGGTGGAAGCTCTCGGCGCAAAAGTCCTGAAGCTGGTTCGTGTGAAGGTCGGGCCCATTGGTATCGGCACGCTGCCGATCGGAAAGTGGAGACTGCTCACGCCCGGCGAAGTTGCGGCGTTCAAGTGAACTCCACGGGACCGGAAATCTTCTGCATGCTCTGGAGAGCCGCACCCTTGCTATTACCTGGCGAAACGAGGAGGGTGCAGCCGAGTATTGTTCGCGGCGCGAACAGAGAGTACGCTGCCACGAATGCGAAGCCCACGACGCACGCCTCTCCGCTCCGAGCTCACCCTGTCTACTATCCTGGTCGCTCTCGCCGCATGCTCGGCCGTCGCGTGCCGGTCGACGCCAGCTGCGGCGCCGGCCGCTTCGCCAGATGCGTGGGCCGTGGTCGACGGCCGCGAGATCAAACGCGACGACGTCGAAAAGGCCTTTCGGCGGGTGCGGGACTCGTCGCAGGCCATGTCAGCAGAAGAAGAGATGACGGCCAAGCTTGGACTGCTGAACGATCTGATCGTCCAGGACCTGCTGTTGGCCAAGGCCGCGGCGCTCAAACTCGAAGTTCCCGAGAGTGAGCTCGAAACCGCATACGGGAACGCAAAGAAGAACATCACCGACACCGAATTTCAGCAGGAAGTGAGCCGGCGTGGTCTCACGCCCGCGGACATTCGCGAAGGACTGCGACGCGAGCTGCTCACGGAGAAGGTCGTCAATCAAGAGGTCGGGACGAAGGTCACGGTCACCGATCAGGAGGTGAGCGATTTCTTCAACGCCAATCGCGCACAGTTCAATGTAGCCGAAGAGTCGTATCACGTGGCGCAAATCGTGGTGACGCCCGTACGCGACGCCCGCGTCACCAACCGGACCGGTGATGACGCGACGACGCCACAAGCGGCGGTCGCAAAGATTCAGATGTTGATGGAACGTCTCAAGGCCGGCGCCGACTTCCGCGACCTTGCGCTCGGGTATTCGGAGGATCCTGACTCAGCGCCACGCGGCGGCGACCTGGGCCTCGTGCCGTTGTCGCAGCTCAAACAGGCTCCGCCGCCGCTGCGCGATGCCGTGCTGAACAAGGAAGCGGGCGCCGTGAACGTGGCGCAGTCGAACGGCGCGTACGCACTGGTGCTCGTCGTCGCCCACGAACAAGCCGGCCAACGTGATTTATCGATGCCACCGGTGCGCGACGGTATCACGCAGACGCTGCGTGGGCGCAAGGAGCAGCTTCTCCGAACCGCCTACCTCACCGCCGTGCGGACAGATGCGCAGGTCACGAACTACCTGGCGCGTCGCCTGGTCGAAGCAAAGGGAGCGGTGCCGGCCGGCCCGCTCACGTCGCCAGGGACGAAGTAGCCCAATCGGCTGCAGGAGCGCTTCATCCGCGAGTCAGCAGAACGGCCGAATGGGTTGAACGCAGGGATTCGATGAAGCTGAATACGAACATCTCGCTTTCCTTCAACGGTCAGTGCGAGGCTGCGTTCAAGCGCTACGAGCGGTCCCTGGACGGAACGATCAGCTACATGCTCAAGTGGGGTGACTCGCCGATGGCGGCCGAGGCACCTGACGGCTGGGGCGCCAAGGTCTATCACGCCACGCTCAAGATCGGCGATACCGTGATCAACGGCGGGGACACGCTTCCGCACCAGTACGAGAAACCGAAGGGTTTTTCGCTGATACTCGAGATGGACGACCCAGTCGCTGCAGACCGGATATTTCAGGCGCTTGCAGAAAACGCCACGATAGGGATGCCGCTCCAGGAAACATTCTGGGCCAGGCGGTTTGGCGTTCTCGTCGACGAGTTCGGAATCCCATGGTCCATCAACTGCGAGTGAAGGCTGACCGGCTAAACTGATACCTCCCAACTACCAATTTCCAACTTCCAAGCAAGCAATCAGGCTGCTTTGGGAGTTGGAGGTTGGGTGTTGACAATAACCTGCTACAGCGTCGCTTCGTCGTCGAGGAGCGCACCCAGGCGATATCGATCGTACGCGAACACGCCGATGTCGATCGTGCGCGACGTTCCAGTCATGACGATCTCGGCGACCGCCTTGCCGGTCGCGGGCGCCATCATGAGCCCGTGACCGCTGAATCCGTTCGCGAGGAAGAACCCGGGTGCCTCGGGATGTTCGCCGATGATGGGGTTGTGATCGGGGGTCATCTCGTAGAGACCGGCCCATCCTTCGACGAGCGTGAGTCCGGTAAAAGGCGGCATGCGACGGACGAGAGTCGGAAAGAAATCGCTCAGCCATCGGCCGTCGTCGCACGTGAAGTTCTCGCCGGGCACCTCGTGATGTTTCGTTTTGGCCACCACGATCCGATCGGGTCGATCTGCGGTGGGCGCATCATCGTGCCGCCAGTGTACGCCGTCGGGGTCGATCACCATCGGAAACCGGTACTCCCAATGACGTGGCAGATCGCAGCGGAACAACTGCTGACGCACTGGCGACACCGGCAGCGATACGCCGGCGAGCTCGGCGACCCGCCCAGCGAAGGCGCCTGCGGCGTTCACGACAACTGACGTATCGATCGAATCAGCGCCGAACGCGACCCCTGTCACTTTGTTGTTCGTCCGCTCGATCGCGTGGACCTCGGCGCGCACGTATTCCGCGCCCGCATCTTCGGCGATCGTCTTCATCGCGAAGAGCACAGCTTTGGGATTGGCGTAGCCGTCCTCAGGACCGAACACTCCGAACTCGATGTCGTCGAGTGAAGCATCCGGCAGTCTGCGCCGAATCTCGTCTCGGCTGAGCCACGCGACGTGAGCGCCGGCCGAACGCATCGCCTCGTATCGTCGCGTGAGTCGCGCGGCGCTGTCGGTGTCGGCGAGAAAGAGATACCCACGCTGGCGGAAATTCACGCCGGCAACGGGAACGCGTCGATCCAGGTCCTGATAGAAGCCGACGCTGTATTGGACCATCCGGACGCTGGCTTCGAGCGTGAACTGTTGTCGAATGCCGCCCATTGCCAGATTGGACGAGGCGCGTGAATAGCTGTCGTCGCGTTCGATGACGACAATCCGGCCCCGGCACCCGGCTTCACGCAGATGGTAGGCGACGGCCGACCCGACGACACCTCCGCCAATGATGACGACGTCGGCAGACGAAGGCATGATGGCGGAGCATAGCAAATGTGATCCGCGTGGAATCAGCGGGCCGTCGATTGAATCCAGTAACGCGGACCGGCGCCGCGTCGCGCCGCGCGATCGCCGGGGTTCGCAAACTGGCAGCGGTCGAGTGAAAGGCATCCGCAGCCGATACACTCGGTGAGCGTCGTCTTCATTCGTTCCAATTCCGCGATCCGCTCCTCGATCCGTTTCGTCCAGCTCCCCGACAATTTGGCCCAGTCCGCGCGTTCCGGCGCGCGGTTGCGCGGCAGCCGTGCGAGCTCCCCGCGGATTTCCTCCAACGACAAGCCAACCTTCTGTGCGAACACGATGAAGGCGACGAGACGAAGAACCGTGCGCGGGTACCTGCGGTGCCCGGAATCGGTCCGTTCCGAGGCGATCAAGCGCTGTTCCTCATAGAAGCGCAGCGCGGATGTTGCCACGCCGCTGCGACTGGCCACTTCGCCGATCGTCAACGCATCACCCACGGTAACCAGTGTGCGCCGCTTTTCGCTTGACTTCAAGTGCACTTGAAGTTCGATGCTTGATCCGTGCTGGTTGGAGGTGAGAAACACTCATGACTGAATCGACTCGTATCGCCCTGATCACCGGCGCCAGTCGCGGGCTCGGGCGTGTCATTGCCGGCGTCCTGGGAAGGCGTGGATACGGCCTCGTGATCGGCGGCCGCGATCGGGATGCCCTGACGGCTGCCGCCGCGGAACTTTCGGCGCAGGCGCCCGATGTGCTGCCGATAGCAGGCGACATTACGGATGCGCAGGTACGCGTCAACCTGATTGACGCGGCTCGGCGGTTGGGTGGGCTGAACCTGCTCGTCAACAACGCCTCCGAGCTCGGCCCGATCGGACCGCTATCGACGTTCGATGTACCGCGTTTCGGCCGTTTGTTCCCGGTGAACGTCGGGGCGCCATTGGTGTTAATGCAATTGGCCCTGCCGCTGCTGGCCGAAAGGCGCGGACTGATTGTCAACATCACCAGCGATGCCGCCACGGCGGCCTATCCCGGGTGGGGACCTTACGGCGCCACCAAGGCCGCGCTGGAGCTGGTGACGAGGACGCTGGCCTCCGAACTGCGTGAACAAGGCGTATCCGCCGTTCTGGTGGATCCGGGCGATATGCGGACGCGGATGCACCAGGAGGCGTTTCCCAACGACGACATCTCCGACCGACCACTGCCAGAGATCACGGCGCCATTCTGGAACTGGCTGTTCGACCAGGATCCGGACGCTGTTCGTGGCCAGCGGTTCGCAGCCCAACACGAGGACGCGCGATGGCTCCAGCAGGCGTGATCGACGCCCTCACGTTGCCGGCGCGTCTCGAGGCAACCGAACCGCCCGAGGCGCGCGGGCTGAGGAGAGACGAGGTCCGCCTGCTCGTCTCACATGTCGACACTGACTCAGTTGCTCATTCGAGGTTCCGAGAGTTGCCGCAGTGGCTGGCCCCGGGCGATCTTCTGGTCGTCAACACCAGCGGCACGTTGAAAGCAGCGCTGACGGGAAGAACCCGCGACGACGATCGATTCGAGTTGCATCTTTCGACACGCCTGCCGGGAAACTTCTGGGTGATCGAGGTTCGACGTCCGGGGCCGGTCGCTTCGCTTCCCTGTCGCGACATGCGCGCGGGAACGCTGTTTGAACTCGAAGGTGGCGGCCGCATGACTCTCCTCGCGCCCTACCCGTTCGTCGGCGGACTGGAAGCGCAGTCGCGATTGTGGATGGCGGCGCTTGATCTTGCAGAACCGGTGCTGTCGTATCTCGAACGATTTGGCAACCCGATTCGATACAACTACGTCCCGCTACCCTGGCCGGAATCGATGTACCAGACCGTCTTCGCAACTGAGCCCGGAAGCGCGGAGATGCCGTCGGCGGCGCGGCCGTTCACTCCCGAGCTGGTGACGCGGCTCGTGGCGAGCGGCATTCAGGTCGCGCCGCTGTTGCTGCACACGGGCGTGGCGAGCCTCGAAGATCACGAGCCACCGTATGAGGAGTTCTATCGCGTGCCGCCGGAGACGGCCGACCGCGTCAACGCCGCGAAGAGCGCGGGTCATCGAGTCGTTGCCGTCGGTACGACAGTCGTGCGCGCGCTCGAGACCGTCACCGACATCCGGGGACGGGTCTCCCCGGGCGAGGGATGGACCAATCTCGTGATTGGTCCCGGACGACCGCTGCGCTCGGTGAACGGCATGATCACTGGCTTCCACGAACCGCAGGCAACGCACCTCGCGATGGTTGAACAAGTGATTGTGGCCGCGGGCGGGCGATCGTTGTTCCACCTCCTTCGCGCCTACCGCGAGGCGCAGGAGGCCGGGTACCTGTGGCACGAGTTCGGTGACTCACACCTGATCATTGGCGGTTGAGGCGGATCCTAAAACCCGCCTCTGTCCACTTCAGGTTCTGCTATTTCCCAGCCGCCTTCCACAGTTCGGCCTTCGTCTGCGGAGCCGCGGACGTGTGGACGTTGATGTAGCGATCGAAGTCGACCAGCTTCAGCTTTTCGAGCGCCGGCACGAGGGCTTTGACATGATCGTTGCCCGGCTGCCCTGGAGCAGGCAGCGAGAAATCGCCCTGGAAGAGCACCTTCTCCTTCGGGATGTACGCGACCATCAGGCCATTCGAGTGAGGCGCCGGGTAGATGTGGTACATCTCGACGGTCCGCGTGCCATCCGAGTAGACCTTCTTCTCGGCAACGGCCTCGACCTTCGCCTTCTTCGGATTCTTTGCCAGCGTGTCGTTGAGAAGCGTTCTCGGCGTGTTGAGTGCCTTGTCGAAGAATGCCTCGTTGTTCTTCTGCGTGATGATCGTTGCGCCTTCGGCCACGAGCGCCGGCAGACCTCCGGTGTGATCGGAATGCGGATGCGTGTTCATCACGTAGCGAATCGGCTTGTTGGGAATGAGCTTCTTCGTCTCAGCGATATACGCCAAGCCACGCGCCTCGGACTGCCCGGCCTCGAGCATCATCACGTAGTCCCTGAACTCCACGATCACTGAGTCGTAGCTGCCGGGTCCGGTGGTCAACCTGTAGAGCCCTTCGCCGAGTTTTTCAGACGTCACGGTGAGCGCCGGTGCGCCGCCCGGACCTCCGCCCGCGGGTGGGCCGCCGCCACGGCCGGCCGGTGGCGCCGGTGCCGGAGCCAGCGCCGCCACGTCAGGCGGGTTGACTTTCGCGCCCGTGACATCGACTTCGAAGAACGGCAATCCACCGCGCGTCTGCACGATCTTCGCTGGCGCCATCGCGCCGCCGAAATCCTTCCACCCGGTGTAAGTGGAGACGATGTGCATGTCGCCCATGATGTTCTCACCGAGCCACGTCTCGACGTGGTCGATCATGTTCTTTTCGTCAACGTAGCCGTTGATGACATACGGCTTGCCGGACGGCGCCATCACTTTCGGGCTCCACGACACGACCGTGAACTTGCCACTGCGGCGTGCCATCGCGTTGTTGTCGGCCGCGCCTTTCAGGAACCCCCACGGCGTGATGTAGAGCTCGAGCGAGCCGCCCCAGGGCTGCGCGACGTCGGCCTGCTGCGGCGTGACCTGCTGGAAGAAGGTTCCAGGCGTCACCGTCGTCGAGCCGCCGGCTCCGATGTTGTTGGTCCCGCCCGTATGACGCGAGGCCGGCGCCGCGAGATCGATCACGCGGACGTAGTTGGTGATCGGCCGCATCGGATCGTGCGTTCCCTGGCAGTTCATCGCGGCGGCATTGGCTCCGCACTGCTGGAACGCGACGTCCTTCGCCGATCCCGAGTAGGTGATGGATTTGGGATCGCCCAATGCTTTCTGCGCGTTGGCGATGACGGCCTTGGCGTCCTGCGCCAGCGCGTTCCCAGTCAGGTACGAAAAGCAAATTGCGACTAGAGCCAGTCGTTTCACCACAGCTCATCCTCCTTTACGGCCAGGTAGAACAGACGTTATCAAAATGCGGATTGTACCGTGATGTGCAAGCGCAGAGGGGGAATTGCGTGTGCGCGAGGGGGGTCCGCCGGCCAGCCAGATCCTCGACGTGGCCTATTCGGATTGAATCGCAATCACCGGGTCCACGCTCGCTGCGCGGAACGCCGGGCGGACACTCCCGCCCAGCGTCATCAGAATCGCCAACAGCGCCGCCGCCCCGTAAATGACAGGGTCGCCGGGCGTAACGCCGAAGAGAAGTGACGTCATCCCACGGCCGGCTGCGTACGCCAGCGGCGCGCCGATGATGATGCCAGCCGAACCAAGCACTATCCCCTGGCGAAGGAACATGGTCAGAACATCCCGGCGGCCGGCACCAAGGGCCATACGCACACCGACCTCTCGCGTCCGCATCGAGACGGCGAACGAGAGCAAGCCGTAGATGCCGACCGCGGCGAGCAGCACCGCGACGGCAGCAAACGCGGCGAGCACCGTGAACTGAACGCGACGTGATGCTGTCTGAGCGCCGACGACGTCTTCAAGTGTGCGCACGTCAGAGACTGACTGCTCGGGATCGATCGCGTGAACGATCCTGCGTAGCGCCGGCGCGAGCGCGATCGGAGAACCTGACGTTCGTACCACCAGGTCCTTGGGAGCGTAGAAACTCAATCCGGGCGGCACCTTGCTCGCTGGGAAATAGGCCTGTGGAATGGCGACCTGCTCCAGGCCGTGAACCGCGACGTCGCCTACGACTCCGACAACTTGCCAGTCGACTTCTGCGAGCGTCATCGTTTGTCCGATGGCGTCCTGAAGCGGCCACAAGCGGTCAGCGAGGGAGCGGCCGATGACGACCACCGGCGGCGATGTCGGTTGATCATCTCGTTCATCCAGGTCACGGCCGCGCAACATCGGGATCCCGAGCGTCTGGAAAAAGTCAGGCGTGACGAAGCGCGTATGTGCTTGTGCCTCCGTCAGTGCACCGGGAACCGTCACGACAAAGTTGCCCGACGCAAATGTCATTGGCACGAAGGTGATGTACGCAGCCGAGGTGACGCCCGGCAGCGCCCGAGCGTCAGCGAGCACGCGCGAATAGAACGTCTGCCGCGACGCTGCTGGCGCGGAGATGGGAAGTACTGTCTTCAGTGTCAGCACGCCCTCCGGGCGGAACCCGGTGTCGACCGCCTGAACACGCCACATCGCCTTGAGCAGCAAGCCTGCGGCGACCAGTAATACGACGGTTCCGATCACCTCGCTCAGCACGAGCGCGGCGCGCAAGCGCGTTGAGCGACCGCCATCGGCGGATCGAGTACGCAGCCAGCTCAGATCGACGCCCCTCGATAAGCGCAGCGCTGGTCCGACGCCGAACGCGATGGTCGTGACGAGCGTGAGCGCGCCGGCGAATGCAAACACACGCCAGTCGATTTCAGGGACTGCGCCGATTGGAAGACCCTCCGGCACCATCCGCGTCAACCACGGCGTCACGACGACGGCCAGCAGCAACCCGATGACGCCACCGGTAATGGCGAGGACGAAGCTCTCGGTCAACAACTGCCGCGCAATCCGCTCGCGCGAGGCCCCGACGGCGACCCGGACGGCCATTTCCTGCCGTCGTCCAGTCGCGCGCGCAAACAGCAGGCTCGCGAGGTTCGTGCAGCCGATCAACGTCAGGCAGAACGCGGCGCCGAGTACGGCCAGCGGTAGCATCCGCGTCCGCGGGGACATGCGGTCGCGGATACGCTGGATGCCAATTCCGACGCCGGCGTTCTCCTTCGGGTAGGCTCGTTCGAGTTGCGCGGCGACGACGTTCATATCGGCGCGCGCCTGGTCGAGAGAAACACCGGGACGCAGGCGAGCCACGACACCGAGCATGTGGTTGCTGCGACTGGAGCCCCAGGTGCGTCGAGGGATCCACACGTCGGCGTCACGGAACGGGAACACGAAGGTTGCCGGCATCACGCCCACGATGTCGCGCGGACGGCCGTCGAGTCGAATCGTGCGACCGATGGCGGCAGTCGGGTTGCCGAAGAGCGCGTTCGCCAGCGGTGTGCTGAGAAGTGCCACGGGTGACGAATCGTCGCGGTCGTCGTCTGCGGTCAGGGGTCGTCCTGCGACTGGACCGATCTCGAGCGTCTTGAAGACATCAGCGCTGGCGACGATGACGTTCGGACGGAGCGGTTCACCGCCGCCGGAGAGGTTCATCGGGAGGGACGCTCCGATGTAGGCGCCGACGGAACTGAAGCTCGTGTTCATGGCGCGCCAGTCGTCGAAGCCTGGCGGTGTCGCAGGCTCGAACGAACCATCGCGCTCGATCTCGTTCAAGGTGACGAGCTGCTCGGGATGGGGAAATGGGAGCGGTCTCAAGAGGACGTGATCGACCAGCGTGAACGCGGCCGTCGTTGCGCCCATGCCCAGGCTCGCGACGAGTACTGCCGTCAGCGTGAACCCGGGCGACTTCCACAGGACGCGCGCGGCCCAGCGAAGATCGTCTTGTAACAGGCTGAGATGGACGCGAACCGCGTTGATGATCACGTCGGTAATGGCATCAGCCCAGAGCGCGATTGGATTCACTTCACGACGTCGTGCCGCGAAGACCGCACACATCTCGTCGCCGTACTCGGCGCGGAACGAGGCTGGATACAAACGCAGGAGAAGGCGGTAGAAACGCATCACGCCCTCCCAGGCGCGAAGCCACTCTGCCGGGCAAGCTTGACTAATTGCTCGAGACGACGCGATTCAGCCTTGGCCGCCTCGATTCCGAACTTGGTGATTTGATAGTAGCGCCGACGCTCGTCGTCCTCCTCCGGCGCGGGTCGCTCACGCAACTCCACCACGAGCCCCTGTTCGAGCATGCGGTGAATCGAGCGGTAGAGCGTGCCGGCACTGAGTGTCAGCTCGCCGCGCGTGCGCAGCGAGACCTCCTTGATGATTGCGTAACCGTGGCGGTCCTCGTCGGCAAGCGCCAAGAGGATATGAAAGGTCACAGGTGGGAGTGGGAGCAGCTGCGCGACGTCGTCCACGCGCCCAGACTATAGCCACTATGCGTATATTGTCAATGGATAGATTCCCGGCGTGTAGAGATGATTCTCAGTGCCATGAAGCCGCTATTCCCTATTGGGAGCTCGGATATGACGGATCAGCCTGGCCGCAGATGATCCAGCAAGCGGCAACAACGCGGACTTCATCTCCGTGAACATAGGGATCAAAAGCCGGGCGGATCGCGTCGATGACCCGGGCGCGCGTCTGGGCGTCTGCGTCTTGCAGGATGCGGCCAACCGGACCGAAGCGCGTCACATATCGGACCAGCTCTTTCTCGGGTAGCGCGCTGGCAACGTCGATCGGCCGGATATCAATCTCAGCCCAGCCGCTCTTCTCCAGGATGCTGCGCACGCGATCGCGGTTGCCGAAGGCGAACTGTCCCGGCGCATCAGGCCGGCGGACGGGAAGATTCGGCAGCAGCGGTGCGGCGGCGCGCTCAGCCGCCGTCATGAACGGATTCTCTGCGGCACTCCGCCATGCGATGCACCGCATCTCGGCATCGCCAGTCGCGGCGCGCCGCAGATTAGCGAAGGCGCGTACCGAGTCGTCGAAGAACATCACGCCGAATCGCGAAATGATCATGTCAGCGCTCGCGGGATCGAACGCGTGGTCCTCTGCGTTGGCGCAGATGAAGCGGGCCTGGGAGCCCTCGCGTTCGGCGCGTGCGCGCGCGGCCGCGATCATCGGGGCCGAAATGTCGACGCCGATGCAACGACCCTGTGCTCCGAGCAAGCGCGCGGCGGCGAGCGTCGTGCTGCCCGTGCCGCAGCCGACGTCGAGCAGCTGTTTTGGGGAGCGCGCCGCAACGGCTTCGATGAGCAGCGTTTCGAATGGCTTGAGCAACCGATCGAGTAACTCCTGCTCGTCGACCCAGGCGTCTCCGCCCGGTCCGTTCCAAAGCCTGGTCTGGTCGTCACCGGTCTCGTGCGTCATATCAATGTCGTACAGTGCCAGCATCATCCGTGCGATTCAAACCGCTGACCGATGATTCGCACCGAGATCGCCGGTCTAATGTTCAGAATAAACGGCACCAGGGTGCCATTGAGGAGCAGGTCATGCCGTACACGGTTCAGTTTCATCGAGTGCTGCGGGCGACGCCCGAGAGAGTCTACCGAGCGTTCATCGATCCCGATGCCATGGTCAAGTGGCTGCCACCAAACGGATTCACCGGCAAGGTTCATCACATGGATCCTCGTGTGGGCGGCACATACAAGATGTCGTTTACCAATTTCACCTCGGGCAAGAGCCATTCCTTCGGCGGCGAGTACCTCGAGTTGGTCCCGAACGAACGCATCCGCTGGACGGACCGGTTCGACGACCCGAACCTGCCGGGTGAGATGAAGGTCACGGTGAGCCTGAAGAAGGTGGTCGTCGGCACCGAGGTGAACATCGTGCAGGACGGACTCCCCGATGTCATACCTCCGGAGGCCTGCACCCTGGGCTGGCAGGAGTCACTCACCTTGCTGGCGAAGCTTGTCGAGGCCGAGATTCCCGACTAGTCAAGGGTTCCGTCCTTGATATCCCGGCGAAGCCCTCGACTAGTCGACAGCGTCTCTTTGGCGCGCTCTGCGCGCCTAGGCCGTTATGCCGTCGCACGAGTACAAGATTCGGGCTTGAGCCTGCATAACGGGCTAACCGAGGTGCATCGCAGGTTCGCGAGGCGGTCGCATCGGTTCACGTATGATGCGACCCGCTTCTGCCGCCTATGCAAACGCAGCGAAGATCTGTGGCAGGATCCGGGACGCCATCGACGATCGAAGGAGCCAGACGTGAGCAGACGCGTGATCGCCTCCGTTCTTTCAGCGCTTGTGGTGAGCTTCACCCTGGGCGACGTGCCGGGAGTCTCGGCGCAGTCCGGCGAGAAGTACAAGGTCGATGCGAACTGGGCTCGACTTCCAGCCGGCACGACCTGGAATGGGAATACGTCGTGGATCACGGCGGACGGAAAGGGACAGGTCGTGGTGCTGGTGCGAACCGCGCCGTACTTTCGAGTGCTGACCCGCGATGGCGCCTGGGTGAAAGCCTTCGGAGACGACGGGCTGTTCGACAGCGCACATAGCGTGACGATCGATGCGCAGGGGGCTTTGTGGGTGACAGACTCCGCGGCTCATGTCGTCCACAAGTTCAGCGCGGACGGACGCATGCTGATGACGCTGGGCAAAAAGGGTGTCGCCGGCGACAACACATCCGGAGATCTGTTCAATCAGCCTAACCACGTCGCCGTTGCGCCGAACGGCGACATCTACGTGTCCGATGGGTACGTGAATGCGCGGGTGGTGCAGTACTCCGCGAGCGGACAATTTGTCCGCAACATTGGCGGGGTGAAGGGTTCCCAGCCGGGACAGCTGCAGCTCCCGCACGGCGTCGCTCTGGACTCGAAGGGCCGCATCCTGATCAACGACAGCGACAACCAGCGTGTGTCCGTGTTCGACAAGGATGGGAAATTCGTGGAGTCGTGGCCGTTTCCCTCCCGCGGTGGGATCGCCGTTGCCGCCGACGATACGGTCTACATCAGCGATGTGAATGCCGGCATCGTCAACATCGTGAAGAACGGGAAGCGGATCGACAGCGTCTCCGCGGATCGCGCGCATGGGATGGGTATCGATACCGACGGGTCGATCTACGTCTCCGGCGCGTCACGGATGACGGTCATGAAAATCACGAGGCGCTAGCTGCCCGTGATGAAAGCTACTCTTGCCAGCGCCGATCGGGGCGCAGTTATCTCGGGTGATCGAGGTGCTCTCGGGCGTGGAAAAACGTCGCCGTGAGGGCCAGTCACGCCTATGGTGACGGCGGTTAGCCAGGGCATAGGGCTATCAACCTCAGGGAGAGAATTGCGAATGAACACACACGACCCGAACGCCCGCCGAAACAGGGTGTCCTGGCCGGGTGTCGCCCTTGCGGCATTCGTCAGTCTGGCCGCTGGTGCCGATCTCGATGCGCAGACTCCCGCTCCGCAGGAACCGCGTTTCGAAGTCGTGTCCATCAAGCGCAGTACCGGCGGTGGCGCGAGGTCGATGATGGCCGTCCAGCCTGGCGGCCGAGTGTCGGTCCGCAACCTGCCCGTGCAGGAGGTCATCCGGCGGGCGTATGGGATCCTCTCCTTCCAGCTCACCGGCGGATCCGACTGGCTGCAGGGCGAGCCGTATGACATCGAGGCGAAGGCGCCCGATGGCGCAGTCGTGACGGCTGACGCGATCAACATCATGCTGCGGGCGATGCTCTCGGATCGGTTCAAACTGAAGACGCGGCGCGAGACGCGCGAGAGCGCGATCTATGAGCTGGTGTTGGCGCGCAGCGATCGCCACGGGGATCAGCGAGCTTTGGCCCATGCGGCGAATGTCTTGGGCGCGTCCATTGTCTTGATCTCCTTCCATGCTCGGACGGCGTCTGCTTGCGACGCGTTCTTGTTCGCCCGCATGAAGTCGGAGATGAAGTTGATGTAACGCCCGTGCTCGATGCGAAGCGGACCCTGCTTCGTCTTATTGAGCCGGATGGCTTCCTTGACCAGATCGCCGTACGTGATCCGTCGACCACTACTGATCTGCGCCTCACGCCAGCGGTTGAGCAAGTAGCGCGTACCCGAGGCGCGCTTGAACCCGGGCTCGATCCTGGAGGCCTCCCGCTGGATGAAATCTTTCGTCTCTCTGTTGCTCGTGTAGTGAACGACGGGGAGATCGAGACGGAGACCCATGTCGACATCACGCGGACCTGATTTCAGGAGCCCGCGCTTGACCAGGTTCCTGGATTCACCTGTTCGGATGAAGTGTTTGAGCGCCCGCTCGAGCTCGTCCTTCCGCAGCTTGTTGGCCGACGGAATTCCGATCTTCATCGCGAACTCTCTCAGCTCGGTCGCATACCAATAACCGTTCTCGAACTGCCTCTCGGTCATTGTCTTCGTCAACCTGGTCCGCTTGGCCATGTGGCTCCTGGTTCATGAGGATGCGCGCTGATCACCTTGCCAGCGACTCTGCCTGGTGCGATATCCACGCACTTTGGGTGTGGTCATCGTTTCAGTTCCCGCTGCCGCCCCGCCGCCTCCAGCCATTGAGCCATCGTCTCGTCGTTGTTGCCGTGGCGCGCCCAACCGACTGCGTTACTGTTCCAACGGTAGTCCCTGATGGTCAGGTCGATGCCGCGATCGATGAGGAATTGCATCGACTCGTAAGGGTTCGGCAAGAAAACCAGATGGTGCAGGATGCTCGCCGGCTCGTGCGAGTTCCAGTTGGTGTTGATGTTTGCGCCGTGCTCGAGCAGGAAGTCCGCCACGTCGAAGTGACGGTTGATGACGGACCATGCGAGCGCCGTATCTACCACATGCTGCGCATCGGGCGGGCCCCAGTGGAGGTCATCGTACTTCCGCGCGTGCACGCTGTTGCAGGGATAGTGATTGTCGAGATCGCCCAGCGCGGGCGCGCCGGACTCGTCGAACCAGCGCTTCACCCGGGCGAGGTCGCCCATGCCTGCCGCATGCGGCAGATCGTCCGGCACCGGCCGGAGGCGGGTGAGCAGTGGGATGAGGTGTGCCTTCGCATAGGTGAACGCAAATTCGAACGGTTGCCATTCGGTTGGCCGTTGCCGCCGGAGGAGTGCCGGATCCAGATCGAGGAGGGCAATAATGATTCCCCCGCGATCGTTCAGCGTTGCCGCCCCGATGAGCCCAGCCTGAAACTCCACGTGCGCTTCACCGAGCAGCCACCGCTCATGCTGCAACGTGCTGACGAATGCCGTCACATCGCCATCGTGGGCCGCGCGGCTGACCTGCTCCATGACAAACGCCTTCCACGGTCCGAGGGCTGCCGTCGCGTGCGCGACGCGCGTGTCGATGAAGTACTTGACGAAGGCGGGGCGACCCAGGCTTCCATCCACCTGCTTGCCGAGCTCGGGATCGAGCGAGATGGATCGCTCCAGCAAAAGTGAGGCGACGGCCTCGTGGCCGAAGCGGCAGGCGCAGATGAACACATCGTTGACCATCGCGAGATCGTGCCCGTCATCGTCCAGAGCGTCGCGAACAGCATCGAGTTCACCAAGCGCGGCAAAGAACTTGAGTGTGCGCGGAAGCAGGCCCTTGCGGTGAAACAACTGCAGCAGGCCCTTTGCACGGGATTCGATGAGGCCCTCGCATACCGATGGCGGCACGATGGCGCCGGCGTCGATCAACAGTTCGGCGCACGCCCCGCGCGTGAACCACTGTTCTCTCTGCGGGTCTCCTGCGTCGGCATAGGCGCCCGTCGCGATTCCCAGCAGGCCGCCTTTACCGTCCCATTCGGTGCCTTGCCAGGACAGCAACGCCGATATTCAGCCAACAGTTGCTTCAGGCGCTCGACGTCGTTGTCGTGAATGGCGCGTCGAGCCTGCGCTGCCGCCCACTCGAGACCGCGGCCAAGACGTTTGCTCACCTCGGCGATGAGGTCCTGCCAGCCGGCAAAGCCGTACTCACGCGCGATCACGAGTTGCGCGTTGCGCTGGGTGATGGGTTGGTCGACGTGGGGGAGGTGCAGTCTTGCACGGGCGATCGCGTCTGCATGACCGGCGGCGACGTCGCGCGCCAGTTTCTTTGCCTGTTTGCGGAGAGACTCGAGGGACGGACGAGTCGGGAGGGACTTCGAAGTGGTCATGGCGACCTCCTTTCATGAATCGCCTGTGCCCCGCTGAAACCAGGCTGAAAGAAGGTGCACACGCACACGACTTTGGACCAAACAGGTGGGAGTATTCCCTTGCCGCGGGTTGGTGGCGCCCTGTCAGCGCGCTCCCGGCAGTATCCAGGGACGGCCGCGTCGATGTCAAACGCGGACCAGGGACTCAGGCCGAAGGACCAAGGACCTTGCTTAGATGGCGCGCACCACGAGCAGGGTCATGTCGTCGTGCTGTGGGGCGCCGGCGACGAACGTGTCGGCCGTCGTCATCACCCGGTCGATGAGCGTGCGCGCAGCGGTGGCGCGATTGGGCCCTACAGCATCCATCAAGCGCTCTTCGCCCCACTCCTCATCCGACGCGTTCATCGCCTCGCTGATACCGTCGGGTATAGCGTCGTCGAAGCGCATGAGCGCATGCTGCTGCTTGCGCAGCCGAGTCACTGTTACGCTTTCGGTCGGAATGGCCTTCCGTGCTGCAGCTGAGCGATGCTGTCGGATATGTCGCGTGCGATTGCCGTTACTGAAACCACGAACAGCGCGGCAAGACCAAAGTAGGCCCAGGTGTGCGCGTGGATTTGGGTAGGTCAGGTTGGCGCCAGGCACAGTCGTCAGAGGTCGCGGGGAAGCATGTTGGACTTCCCGTCGATTCAGAAGAAGTAAAGGGCGGCCACCCGTTTGTGGAAAACTAGAACAGCCGAGCATCGAGGAGACCAAATGCCTTTGTTCATCGTCCGGCATCAGCACCCGGCCGACGGCTGTCCTGCGCAGGATCCGTTCATGGGTGCCAGCCTTCTCAATCACCTGAGTCGCCCGAACGTCAGGAAGTTCGGACTGCAGATCCAGGGTGAAGCCGTCGTCCAAGGCGAGCACACCATGTACATGATCGTCGAAGCTGCCGACGAGAGCCGCCTTCGCGAGTTCATGCAACCGTTCCAGCAGGCTGGCACGCTCGACATCTACCCGGCTTCGACGTGCGTGCGCACAGTCGCGAGCGGTGGGTGTGGGGCGCCTCTGCCGGCGAGCGCAGAAGTGCCGACGCTGGATCCCGAAGAAGCCTGCCAGCAGGCGATCGACGCCGGCATGGTCGTGCACCGGGCGCATCCTCTCAACTGCGAGACGTCTCTTGCGGCGCTCGTTGGCGGCGTCGTCATGCCGAATGCGCGCTTCTATATGCGCAACAACTTCCGTATGCCCAGTCTCGACGCGGCGTCATTTCGGCTCGCGATCGGCGGCCTCGTCGAGCGGTCACAGAGTTTCACGGTTCGTGATCTCCAGAACATGCGATCGAAAACGCAGGTCGTCACGTTGGAGTGCGCCGGCAATGGACGGGCGCTGTTCGATCGGCCCACCGAGGGGGAGAAATGGGGGCTGGGCGCCGTCAGCACGGCGGAATGGACCGGGGTGCCGCTCGTCGAGATCCTGGATCGCGCCGGCGTGCGGCAGGATGCGCAGGACGTGCTGTTTCGTGGCGCTGATGGCGGTGCCGTGGACGGCCGATCGGAATCCATTCGCTTCGAGCGCAGTCTGCGGATCGACGACGCGCGCGACAGCGATGTGCTCCTGGCCTACGCGATGAACGGCGAGCCACTGCCGATCGAACACGGATATCCACTGCGTCTCATCGTTCCACGCTGGTACGCGGTCGCGTCGGTCAAGTGGTTGACCGAGATCGAGGTCATTGACCGGGCATTCACTGGACACTACCAGGGGGACAAGTACCGGTATCAATGGGAGCGCGACGGTCGAGTCGTCAGCGAGCCCGTGACGTTGCAACGGGTCCGCGCGCTGATCACCGAGCCCTTACCGGATACAGAGGTGGGCCCGGGCGAATTGGCCATCCGCGGCGTCGCATGGTCCGGTGCGGCGCCGATTGCGCGCGTCGAGGTAAGCCTGAATGGCCGCGACTGGCAAGACGCGCGTCTCGTGAGCGAACGCAATCGCTACAGCTGGCAGTGGTGGGAATTGATTACGCGCGTGGAAAAAGCCAGTGACCTCATCCTCCGTGCACGGGCGACCGATCTTGCCGGTCGTTCTCAGCCCGATCGTGCCGAGTGGAACCGGCTCGGATACGGCAACAACGCAATCCAGGAAGTCCCGATTCGCGTGTCGTGATCGAACGGATTGGTGCCTTTCGCGTCCTCGAGAAGCTTGGCGAAGGCGGAATGGGCGAGGTGTACCGCGCCCTGGACACGCGGCTTGGCCGCGACGTTGCCATCAAGATGCTCCCGGCGGCATTTACCGGTGATGCCGATCGTGTCGCGCGCTTCGAACGCGAGGCGCGCGTGCTGGCGTCGCTCAACCATCCTGCCATCGCCACGATCTACGGTATCGAAGAGGCCGCGAGCCTGCGCGCGCTGGTCCTGGAGTTCATCGATGGCGGGACACTCGCCGATCTCCTGACCGGTGCAGGTCATGGACTTGCGGTGAACACCGTGCTCGGCCTCGCCCGGCAAATCGCGGAAGCCCTCGACGCAGCGCACGAGCGGGGGATCGTGCATCGCGACCTGAAGCCGAGCAACATCGGCCTGACGCGCACGGGCGCGGTGAAGCTGCTCGACTTCGGTCTGGCCAAGCCCGATGCTGCCGATCCGCTCACCGCCTCCTCATCGCTGGGCGTCACACTGCTGTCTCGACCATCGCCGACATGACCGGCGCGACGGTGCTTGGCACGCTCGCCTACATGAGTCCCGAGCAGCTTCACGATGGCCGCGACGCAGCGGCCGCCGTTCGGGAGCGCGCGGCCACAATCGCCTGCTTCAGTTCCGCCTCGCAGGCCGCGAGTTGTTTCTCTGCTTCGACCCGCTGGCGTTTGCCTTCAGCGGCAATGCGAACCGCGTCATCGATGGTTGCGATGAGCGCATCGTTGGCCTTCTTCAGCGCGGCGATGTCGACAATGCCGCGCTCCACCTGGGTGCGTATTGTCTGAGTCGACGTACGCAGAGCCTCGGCGTTGGCGGTCAACAGCTCGTTGGTCAAATCGGTGGCCCTCTGCAGGGTCTCGCCGGCTTCCGCCGAACGGGCGACGGTAACCGCAATCGCGAACTGTTGCCGCCACAGCGGAATCGTGTTCGCGATCGTCGACTCGATTTTCGCGACCAGTGCCGAATCGTTCTGCTGCACGATCCGGATCGAGGGCAGGCTCTGCATCGTGACCTGTCTCGTCAGCTTGAGATCGTGCACGCGCCGCTCGAGATCGTCGCGTTTGGCACGCAGATCGGCGAGCCGCTGCGCCTTCACCACGTCTTTGCTCGATTCGGCCTCGCGTGCGAGCGCGGGCAACTCCTGCGTGTCGAGGCGGCGCAGGCGCTCATCGCCGGCGGCGATGTAGATCTCGAGGCGACGAAAGTAGTCGAGAGTGCGCTCGTACAAGCGGTCCAGCATGCCGATGTCCTTCATCAACGTGCTCGTGTGTGCGTCGAGACGATTGCTGATCGCATCGATCTGCGAGCGGACCTGTTCGTACTGCTGCAGCACTTTTGCAAGCGGCCGGGCGCGGCCGAGCAGCCGCGACATCACACCGGACTTTCGGTTCGGATCGAGCTCCTGCGCCGAGAATCCTCGTAAGGTAGAAACCATCTCGTTCAAGGTTTGGCCGGCAGCGCCAGTCTCCTTGTTGCGGACGCCCTCCAGCATCTCATCGGCGACAGACGTGACTTCTTCCTGCGCGTTCGTGCCAAAGAACAGGATGGTATTGCTGTCGTTGATGTCGAGCTCGGAGAGGACGCGATCGATGTCCGCCCGGTGCTCGGGCGGCTCCGCGTCGTACGACTGGATCTCCTTGGCCGGTAGCTGAGGAGCAGCTGCGGGTGCACCGGGGCGCGGTGCGGTCGTCGGATTCGTATCGCTCATATTCGTTTCTCCACGTATTCGAGTACGCCTTCCTGCTTCAGGCGCGCATTCAGCACTTCCATCTCGACATCGAGCGACACGGCATCGCTCTCAAGGAGCTTGCGCTGCTGCCGGGAGAATGTCTGCTCCATGTCGAGAAGCAGCTTTCGGAAGTTCTCCTCGAGCGGACGGCTCCTGATGCCAGGGTGCGTGCGGGCGTATTCGGCGGTGACCCGCTCGGTGCTGTCGAGAAACAGGTTGAGAAAGCGTCGTGCCCCGCTGGCCTTGCGTGGATCGCGTGCGATCTCGGTGAGGATATCGCGGCCGGCCGCGGTGATTCGCGCGAGGCGGCTGCGAAACTCGGGGACTGCAATGGCGATCGCCGCGGCATCGATGCGTCGCAGGCGCAGATGGGCCTGCTCGAGCTGATCGGCGATGCTGCCGACGTCCAGCCCGTCCACTGGTGTAACGGTCACCCGACGCACGCGCATGTCCAACCCGTAGAAACAGAGATGGCCGACGCCGCCAAGTGCAGCGAACGTCGCCGCACCAACCACGCTGTGGTTCGCGGTCAAAGCCGCCAGTGCCGCACCGCCGGCCGTGAGCAGGGCGCCCAGGAACTTGCGAGGGATCCGATCGAGGTCGATTTCCTCGCCGAGTACGTAACCCATCTCGCTGGCCAGGCCGCGCCACGTCAGGACCCCGGCGATCCAGAAACAGGCAAGTGCGCTTGCCGCCAGCGTGAGCCGCTCGATATCGTCGGCAATGAGTGCACCGGCAATGACGATCAACAGGGGCAGTGGAAGCAGGAACAGCGCAGCGGACGTGGCCACCTTCAGGCGCGCTCGGAACCTCGCCAGCGATGCTTTCGCCGCCGCCACGGCGCCAATTCGAACGTTCACAGGGGCCACGCCTCTGGGGTCACCGGTCATGCTGGAACGACGCCGGGCTCAGCTGTTGCGGCGCATTCTTCGACGGTCCCCCTTGGAACACGGCCTGGCAACTCGAGGCAGAGATGGCGAACGTCAGGAGCAACAGCCCGAATAGCCGCATGAGGAAGGTGGTCATCGCATCAGGTAAATGCGAATGCTGAACGGTGTGCACCGCGCGCCGCCCACTATAAGGAGGAACGAAATTCGCGCCTGCGGGGTTCCAGTTCCGCAGTATCTATTGCCGCGCTTCGCGTGGCTGCTGCGGTTGTGAGAACGAGTATAAATCGCCTTGGCCCGAATAACGGGCTAACGAGGGTTGCTGCGCGCTGCCGTCGTCATCTCGATGAACAGCGTCACGTCGAACGCCTCGCGCGCGCGCAGATCGATCCAGAAGGCCTCGGGCGCACTCTCGAAATAGGTGGAGCCGACCCAGCGCGTCTTCTTCTGTTCGTTGATCCACGGGCCAACGACAACGCCACGTCCGGCGAACGGTGCGCGCCGCCAGTCCAACGCGAACGCCGGAATGCGGGCCGAAGAGAGTGTTGCGTCCAGACTACCGGCCGGCGCCGGAGCGACCGTAAATGTGCTCAGACCGATCGGCCGTCCCATCGCCTGGAATGCTCCCTGGTTGAACGCAAATCCGAACACGACCATCTCGCTGCCGTACAACTTCCGGAGTGTCGCGCCCATCGGCTCGAAGCCCCCGAAGCCTCCGGCGGCGACGTGCCCGTTGTGCGCCCACAGCACGATCTTCTCCTTCGGCGACTGGTCGAGAATCCACTTGATGTTTTCCGCCATGCTCTGATCGCGGCTGACCTCGTTCGTACGCATTTGCACGCCCTGCAACACGACGATGGCATTCCGAGTGGCCCACTCGATTTCCTGTTCGGTCGCGCCGCGCGACCGGTACGCCGCTCGATTGGCCTCGAGAGTGCGGACGACGTCCTTCCATGTCGCCGTCACACGCGCCGCATCGATCTGTCCCGGCGCCGCAGAGCGATACGTCATGCGCAGGCTCTGATTCCCGTTGCGCACGGTCTGCCGATCGAGCTGAACCTCATAGCCCGCGCCCCCCACGGCGAAGCCTCGTGGGGTCGTTGACTCGAAGTCGAGGTCGAAGAAGCTCTGATTGGTGTACGGGACGCCATCGAGCTCGATCGTCAGGCCGTCGAACCACGCCGTGCCATCGCCGGTGTGCAGGGCGCCGAAGTTGATGTTCCGTGCATTGGCTGCGACCGGCAGATCGATCTCGTATCTCGCCCACTCACTCGTTCCCGTCACGCCACGGTTCGACATGTTGTCGAACGCGAGGATCCCGCTCTCACCGTCAACGCGCCACCAGAGCCCGGCGTATCCGCGCGTCACGCCCGTCGTCTTGATGAAGCCGCTGTAGCGGACGCGTTTGCCGGCCGCAAACGCGATAGGGAACGTACTCGTCGCTACACCAAAGCTCGATGGGAGGCTCAGGGACAGTATGTCGGCGTTTGCGCGGGCGATCGCCGTGACGGAAGCCGGATCGTATCGGGCAACGAACCCGCGCACGATCTCCATCGCGACCGTTGGTGTTTGCATGTCGAATCCGGTGAACTGCACGCGGCCCCTGCCCGAGGCGTTGAACGCGCGCATCCACAGGATCATGTCGAGCACTTCTTCGGTGTCCCACGTCCAGAAGTACATACCGCGCAGGAGTTGTCTGGGGTCACCGACGCCATTCAGGACGTAGTCGTTGAGTCGATACGCCTCCGGCAGATTCGCCTCGATGGAGAAGATCGTGAACCCCATCTCGGTGGCCAGGAACTCGAGCAAGCGATGCTTGAGCTGAAAGAACTCTCGCGTGCCGTGGGTGGCCTCTCCCAGCGCGACGATCCGGGCGTTGCCGACCACTCGCTTGAGCGGCTGCAGGTCGGCGAACCCGTGGCCCGCTTCAACTGTCTGCAGCCGGATAGCCGTCGATCGGACCCATTCCGCAACCGCCGCTTCCTGTTGCCTCTGCGCAGAGAGGGCAACGACAGCGCCCACGACAAAAAGACCGACGAGAGTTCGACGCATTCCTCGTGACTCCCGACAGGGCTGGCGCCCGGATTCTACCAGCGCCCGAGGCGGCGGGCACAACGATCAGCCTCTTCCAGCGACCAATAGCTGGCGCGCTCGATGCATGACGACTGGCGGCATGAAACTGTTCACCTGCGCCAACTGCGGCCAAGTTCTGTTCTTCGAAAACACTCTCTGTGAGCGATGCGGGCATCGCCTCGCCTATTTGCCTGACTCGAACGTACTGAGCGCCCTCGACCCGCCGCCGGCGCAAGCCAACGCGATCCCGACAGAACAGACTGAATTCACGGCGCTCGCCCCGGAGGCTGGGAGCGATCGCTACCGGCTCTGCGCCAACTATGTTCGCCACGATGTGTGCAACTGGGCGGTCCCGATCGACAGTGAGAGCCCATTCTGTCTCTCGTGTGCGCTCAACGACGTGATCCCCGATATCGACGCTCCGGAGGCGAAGCTGGCATGGGCACGTCTCGAAGCGGCCAAACGGCGGCTCCTCTACAGCCTGCTGGCGTTTGGTCTTCCAATCGAACCGCGATCGGCCGGCGAGGAGCATGGGCTGGCGTTTTCCTTCAAGAGCAGCTCGGCCACAGAGGCCGTTTTCACCGGCCACAACGAGGGGCTCATCACGATCAATATCGCCGAGGCCAATGATCCGTTTCGCGAGAAGACGCGCCAGGAACTGGGTGAGCCCTACCGTACGCTCCTCGGCCATTTCCGGCACGAGATTGGTCACTACTACTGGGACAGGCTGATCAAGCATCAGCGCTCGATCGAGCCATTTCGAGCGCTGTTCGGTGACGAGACCGCCGACTATGCCGAGGCGCAGAAACAGCACTACGAGGCAGGACCTCCGGCCGAGTGGACGCAGCGCTTCGTCAGCGCCTATGCGTCGATGCATCCCTGGGAAGACTGGGCGGAAACCTTCGCGCACTACCTTCACATCGTCGACACGCTGGAAACGGCTCGCGCGTACGGTTTGGCGCTCAAGCCCAGAGCCGCGTCCGGCGCGCCGCTTCCCGATATGACGGCGAGGCGACTGCACTTCGACGATTTCGACGACCTGATCGCTGCGTGGTTCCCGCTCACGAACGCTCTGAACAGCCTGAATCGAAGCATGGGGCTCGCCGACCTGTATCCCTTCATCCTCTCCGAGCCGGCCATCGCGAAGCTTCGCTTCGTCCACGACATCATCGAGAAAGCCGGTGCGGAGCAGCTGAAGCATGGAATGGCGACAACAATGTTGCCAAATCGATGATGTATTTCACTTTTGTGGAGTAGTCAGAGGGCGGAACGAGATCAAGAATACGGGTTAGTACTGCGATGACCTTCGCTCACTACGACCCGGAAGAATTTTTCGACGAGATGTTCGCCAGGGCGGGAGCGCCGCGTCTGGCCGCGCACGCGCTCACACAAGTGATCGATGCGTTGCCTCCCGGCGAGATTGAGCGCCGACAGCGATCCGCAGAGCGGGCGTTGCTCGCGATGGGAATCACGTTCAACGTCTACGGCGAGGACGAGGGGACTGAACGCATCTTTCCCTTCGACCTTATCCCGCGCATCGTCGCGGCGGCCGAGTGGCGGACGATCGAGCGTGGCCTCAAGCAACGCATCCACGCACTGAACCTGTTCATCAACGACATCTATCACGATCGACGGATCTTGAAAGACGGCGTGATCCCTGCGTACGTGCTGGAGACCGCCAAGTCGTTGCGGGCTCCGTGCGCCGGGCTGAATCCACCGCGCGGCATCTGGTGCCATGTCACCGGAACCGATCTGGTTCGGCACTCCGACGGCCAGGTTTACGTGCTCGAGGACAACCTCCGCTGTCCATCGGGCGTCTCGTACGTCCTTCAGAACCGAAATGTGATGAAGCGGACCTTCCCGCAGGTCTTCGCGGCCTCGCGCATTCGGCCGGTGGACGACTATCCGAGCCATCTCCGCGCGACGCTCGAGCATCTCGCACCCGACGGTGTCGAGTCTCCACGCGTCGTGGTGTTGACCCCCGGTCCGTACAACTCCGCCTACTTCGAGCACTCGTTTCTGGCGCTGCAAATGGGCGTCGAGCTCGTCGAGGGCCGCGACCTCGTCGCCTCTGACGGCTTTGTCTGGATGCGGACCACGAAGGGCTTCGAGCGTGTCGACGTGATCTACCGGCGCGTGGACGACGACTTCCTGGATCCGACAGTGTTCAGAGCTGATTCGATGCTTGGTGTTCCGGGGTTGATGGAGGTCTACATCGCCGGGCGGGTCGCGCTGGCGAACGCACCCGGCACCGGGGTGGCCGACGACAAAGTCATCTACGCGTACGTGCCCAAGATCGTGAAGTACTACCTGAACGAAGACATCATCCTGCCAAACGTCCCGACCTACATCTGCGCGGAGGATCGCGACCGCAAATACGTGCTGGAGAACATCGCTTCGCTGGTGGTCAAGGCGGCCAACGAGTCGGGCGGCTACGGCATGCTCGTGGGGCCGCACTCTTCGAAGAGCGAGCAGGCAGCGTTCGCAGCGAAGATCGAAGAGAACCCAAGGAATTACATCGCCCAGCCCACGCTCTCGTTGTCGCGAGTCCCGACGATTGTCGACGGATCGTTCGAGGGACGACACGTCGATCTCCGTCCCTACATTCTGTATGGCAAGGACATCTTCGTGCTGCCCGGAGGCCTGACGCGGGTGGCACTGAAAAAGGGATCGTTGGTTGTCAATTCGTCCCAGGGTGGCGGGAGCAAGGACACCTGGGTGCTTGCTGGTGATCCACGCGTCGAGACCGATCGTCCCGAGGTCGATGCCGTGATGACGCCAGCCCTTCGAGGGTAGCCGCCATGTTGAGCCGCGTTGCCGATTCCATCTACTGGATGAGCCGCTACATCGAGCGGGCGGAGAACGTCGCCCGATTCGTGGACGTCAATCTCAACCTGATGCTCGACTTCCCGGGCAGCTCCGACCAGCAGTGGCAGCCGCTCGTAGACATCACTGGCGACACCGAGCAGTTCGCCGAGCGTTACGGGGAGGCCTGCCAGACGTCGGTCATCCAGTTCCTCACGTTCGACACGAAGAACCCCAACTCGATTCTGTCCTGCGTCCGCGCAGCGCGTGAGAGCGCCCGCTCGGTGCGCGAGATCATCTCATCAGCGATGTGGGAGCATCTCAACGGGTCGTACCTGATGCTGACCGCCGCAGCCGGTGATGACGGCGAGGTCAGCGACCCGCACGAGCTGTTCGCTTCGGTGAAGACGGCCAGCCAGGCCTTCACGGGCATCACCGACACGACGATGACGCACAACGAGGGCTGGCATTTCTGCCGGCTGGGCCGGCAACTCGAGCGGGCCGACAAGACCTCGCGGATCCTCGACGTCAAATACTTTCTCCTGCTGCCGAAGGTAGACGACGTGGGCACGACGGTGGACGACGTGCAATGGGCGGCGGTGCTGCGATCGGCGAGCGCCTTCGAGATGTATCACAAACGCCACGGCCGCATCTCGCCCACCCGCATCGTCGAGTTCCTGCTGCTCGACCACGACTTCCCGCGCGCCATCCATCACTCGCTGAAGGCGGCACGAGAGTCAGTGCATGCGATCACCGAGACGCCGACCGCGATGTTCCGCGGGCCGGTCGAGCAATTGCTCGGCCTTCTCTGCTCGGAGCTGGCGTACGCGCAGGTCGATGAGATCATCGCCGGGGGTCTGCACGAGTACCTGGACGCATTGCAGACAAAGATGAACCAGGTAGGCACCCATATTTACGACACCTTCTTCTCTGGCCGCGGCGCTGTGCCCAAGCGGCAGTCTCAGCGTCGTGGCGACGTCGTCCGCACACGCTAACAGGACCTCATGCCGATTCACGTCGCCCTGTCGCATACGACCCGCTATCGCTACGACCGGCCGGTGTCGCTGTCGCCCCACACCGTTCGTCTTCGCCCGGCGCCTCACTGCCGTACGCCCGTTCTGAGTTACTCGCTGAAAGTGGAGCCGCGTACGCAGTTCCTCAACTGGCAGCAGGATCCGCACGGCAACTACCTGGCCCGAGTCGTATTCCCGGAGAAGACGCGCGAGCTGGCGGTGGACGTCGATCTGGTTGCCGAGTTGTCGGTCATCAACCCGTTCGACTTCTTCCTCGAAGCCTCGGCAGAGACTTACCCGTTCGAGTACGAGCCGTGGCTCGCGAAGGACCTCCTCCCGTTCCGCGAACCCGCGCCTGTCGGCCCAAAACTGTGCGATCTGTTGAAGGGCATCGATCGCCGACCGCGAAGAACGGTGGAATTCCTGGTTGATCTGAACCAGCAACTGTCGAAGGACATCAAGTACGTCATTCGACTCGAGCCCGGAGTGCAGGCACCCGAAGAGACGCTGACGCTTCGCAGCGGCTCGTGCCGCGACACGGGCTGGCTGCTCGTGCAGATCCTCCGTCACCTGGGGCTGGCCGCACGTTTCGTATCGGGCTATCTGATTCAACTCGTCGCAGACGTGAAGTCCCTCGATGGTCCGTCCGGCGCAGCGGCCGATTTCACCGACCTGCATGCCTGGGCAGAGGTGTATCTGCCCGGAGCGGGATGGGTCGGCCTCGATCCAACGTCTGGGTTGCTGGCCGGTGAGGGGCATCTCCCACTGGCGGCCACACCGGAGCCGTTCAGCGCGGCACCGATTGCCGGCAGCGTGGATAAGTGCGAGTCCGTGCTGGAGCACGAGATGCACGTGCGCCGAATCCACGAGTCGCCTCGTGTCACGAAGCCGTTCACCGAGGAGCAGTGGCGCGAGATCGATGCTGTCGGCCATCGCGTAGATGCGGCGCTTGCATCTGGCGACGTCAGGCTGACGATGGGAGGGGAGCCGACGTTCGTTTCGATTGACGACATGGAAGGCGACGAGTGGAACACGACAGCTCTGGGCAGCAGGAAACGGGAGCTGGCAGGTACGCTGCTTCGGCGGTTGAAGCAGCGATTCGCGGCGGGCGGTTTGTTGCACTACGGACAGGGAAAGTGGTACCCGGGCGAATCACTTCCACGATGGTCTCTGGGCTGCTGGTGGCGTCCCGACGGTGAGGCCATCTGGCGCGACGATCGTCTCATCGCGGACGAGACGGTTGACCACGGCCATCGAGATGCGGAGGCGAAGCGTTTCATCACCGCGCTTGCCGAACGGCTCGACGTGAATGGTGAATGCATCCTCCCCGCTTGCGAAGACGTTTGGTATTACATGTGGAAAGAGCGGCGGCTTCCTACCAACGTCGATCCGCTGAAATCGCGGCTGGAAGATCAGGAGGAACGGACGCGGCTCGCGCGCGTCTTCGAGCAGGGCCTCGGGAGTACCGTCGGATACGTACTGCCGCTACGTCGTCACCCCTCCGGTTCCGGCGGCTCCACGCAGTGGATGAGTGGTCGCTGGTTCCTGCGCTCCGAGCAGATGTTCCTGATTCCGGGAGATTCGCCGATCGGATACCGGTTGCCGCTGGATTCACTGCCCTGGGTGGCGCCAGACGATTATCCGCATCTGCACGAGCCGGACCTCCACGTCGATCGGCCGCCGTTGCCGCCGCGGCAGGCGTCTCTGCACGGCGATCGTCTCGAAGGCGGTGCCCGGAGCGGCAGACACGGGCGAGGCGAGCCGCAGATCATCGAGCAGATCGCGCCGCGGCTCGGGGACTCGGCGGAAGGCATCGTTCGGACGGCGATCTGTGTCGAGCCCCGTCACGGCCGATTGCACGTTTTCATGCCGCCCGTAGACGCTACTGAGGACTACCTCGATCTGATCGCCGCGATTGAAGAGACGGCCGCGTCGCTCAGCCTGCCTGTGATCATCGAGGGCACCACGCCGCCGCACGATCCCCGTTTGAACCACCTGTCAGTGACGCCCGATCCGGGTGTCATTGAAGTCAACCTGCACCCGGCCAAGGACTGGACCGAGCTGGTCGATCGCACGACGACGCTTTACGAAGAGGCGCGCTTATCGCGATTGGGCACAGAGAAATTCATGCTGGATGGACGTCATACCGGCACCGGTGGCGGCAACCACATCGTCGTTGGTGGCCCGACGCCGGCTGACAGTCCGTTCCTTCGGCGGCCGGATCTGCTGCGAAGCCTGGTGAGTTACTGGCACAATCACCCGTCGCTCTCATACTTGTTCTCGGGCCTCTTCATCGGTCCGACCAGTCAGCATCCACGGGTAGACGAGGCAAGGAACGACTCGCTGCACGAGCTCGAGATTGCCAACGCACTGATCCCCGAACATGGGTTCCCTCCCTGGCTGGTCGATCGGATCTATCGCAACATCCTCATCGATGTGACGGGCAACACCCATCGAGCCGAGTTCTGCATCGACAAGCTGTACGCACCGGAGACGAGCAGCGATCGGCGAGGGCTCGTTGAGCTGCGCGCGTTCGAAATGCCGCCGCATGCGCGAATGAGCCTCACGCAGCAGCTGCTCCTGCGCGCAATCATCGCGACGTTCTGGGCCGCGCCTTACGACCGACCTCTCGCGCGATGGGGCACAGAGCTGCACGACCGTTTCATGCTCCCGCACTTCGTGGCGCAGGACTTCGACGATGTTCTGGACGACTTGCAGCGGGCCGGCTGGCCGCTGTGGTCGGAGTGGTTCGCGCCGCACCTCGAATTTCGATTCCCGCGGTACGGGTCGATCACGCGTCGCGGCGTGAATGTCGAGCTGAGACAGGCGCTGGAGCCGTGGCACGTGACCGGCGAGGAGTCCGGGGCGGGCGCCACCGCACGCTACGTGGACTCGTCGCTTGAACGCCTCCAGGTCAAAGTGAGCGGAATGACCGGGTCAAGGCATATCATGTCCTGCAACGGCCGGCGCGTGCCGCTCCATCCGACAGGACAACCGGGAGAGTACGTCGCCGGCGTGCGGTATCGGGCGTGGCAGCCTGCAAGCTGTCTGCATCCGACGATTCCCGTGCACGCACCTCTCGTCTTCGACATCATTGACACCTGGAACGGTCGTCCGCTCGGAGGGTGCGTGTACCACGTCGCGCACCCGGGCGGACGACATTTCGAGACGTTCCCCGTCAACAGCTACGAGGCAGAAGGCCGGCGGCTGGCGCGGTTTTTCAGCATCGGTCATACCGCTGGTGCGATGCAGGTGCCTGCCGAGGATCGAAATCCCGACTTTCCTCTCACGCTCGACCTGCGTCGTCTCCCGTCACACGTCCTGACGGCAGAAGACGCGCCACGAATGGCATGAGCGCGCCAATTGCGCCCGAATTTCGCGGCCCGGCTGTCCCGTGGCGCCTGCTGGAGGACTATCGTCCCCCTGCCGGTATTTACGACGAAGTGTCGGGGCCCGGCGCGCGCCCGCATGCGCACTGCGAGACGCTGGTCCGATCGCTGGAGAGGCTGGGCCGGCACGAGTTGTCGTCGCGCTGGGAAGCCGCCAAGCGCGCGATTCGCGACAACGGCGTGACCTACAACGTGTACGGCGATCCCCAGGGTGTCGATCGGCCGTGGACGCTGGACATGATGCCGCTGCTCATCGAGCCGGGGGAGTGGAGCCGCATCGAAGGCGCGTTGCTCCAGCGTTCGCGGCTGCTCAACACGATCCTGGCCGACTTGTACGGCCCTCAGCGATTGCTCCGTGAAGGGTGGCTGCCTCCGTCACTCGTGCTGGCGAACCCGTCGTTTCTGCGGCCGTGTCACGGTGTGCGGGTGCCGAACGATGTGTACGTGCACCTGCTCGCCGTGGATCTCGCTCGATCGCCGGATAGCCAGTGGCGTGTGCTTGCCGATCGGGCGCAGGCGCCGTCCGGCGCCGGTTACGCGCTCGAGAATCGAATCGTGCTGTCGCGGAGTTTGCCCGAGGCCTTTCGCGATTGCCACGTGCAGCGGCTCGGAGCGTTCTATCGCGCACATCGCGACGGACTGACCGCGCTGGCGCCCGCCAACCGGCGCGACCACCCGCGCGTCGTGCTGCTCACGCCGGGGCCCCTCAACGAAACCTACTTCGAGCACGCGTATCTCGCTCGATATCTCGGGTTCACCCTCGTCGAAGGGGCGGATCTCACCGTACGCGACAGCCGTGTCTTCATCAAGACGCTCGAAGGACTGCGTCAGGTGGATGTGATCCTTCGGCGTCTCGATGACAGCTTCTGCGATCCGCTGGAGCTGCGGCCGGATTCGGCACTGGGCGTCGCGGGGCTGATGGAGGCTGTGCGTGCCGGGCACGTCACGGTGGCAAACGCGTTGGGGTCCGGACTGGTCGAAGGAGCCGCAGTCGCGGCGTTTCTCCCGGCGTTGTGCCGCCATCTCCTCGGCGAAGAGCTCCTCTTGTCTCCCGCCCGCTCGTGGTGGTGCGGGCACCCGGACGATCTGCAGTACGTACTCGCGCATCTCGACGAGCTCGTGATCAAGCCGTCGTTTCCGCCGGCCACGCGACAGCCGGTGTTCGGGCGCGTGCTCAGTGCCGAGCAGAAAGGCGCGCTGCGCAGCGCGCTGCGCGCGCGCCCCGAGGATTACGTCGCCCAGACGGAGGTCGCGCTCTCCACCGCGCCGGTATGGAACGGGCAGGGCTCCGAACCGCGGCAGCTCGTGCTGCGCGTGTACGTCGCAGCAGCCGGTGAGTCGATGGCCGTGATGCCCGGCGGGCTCACCCGCGTCGGAGCCGCCAGCGATATCCCGATCGTGACGATGCAGCGTGGCGGCGGCAGCAAGGACACGTGGGTCGTATCCGAAGGCCCGGTCACAGCGGTGTCACTGCTGGCGCCGACGCGGCTCAGCGTCCGGCGGGAACGCCTCGACGCCGAGCTCCCGAGCCGTGTTGCGGACAATCTGTTCTGGCTCGGCCGCCACATCGAGAGGGCGGAGCAGACGGCGCGATTGCTGCGGAGTCTCGTGACTTATGTGACCCGCGAGGACATGTCAGAAGGCACTCCCGAGCTCGTGGCCCTCCTGCACGTCCTGGTGGAGATGGGGATGATTCCACCGCAATTGCGGGAGTCGATGGGTCTGCCGGCGCTCGAGCATCAGTTGTCGCTGCTCTTCACGATCGATACGTATCCTGTCGTGTTGCGTACGAATCTCAGCGAGGTGCGCCGGATCGCGTCCACCGTGCGCGATCGGCTTTCGCACGACACGTGGCGCATTCTCAATCAGCTTCAGCAGGACTTCCATCTCCGGCATGGACGCATCCAGCTGGATGACGTGCTCGTGCACTTGAACCGCATGATCACGGATCTGGCGGCGTTCAGCGGGATGGAGATGGAGAGCATGACGCGCGGCCACGGGTGGTTGTTCCTCGATATCGGCCGCCGCATCGAGCGTTCGCTCGCGGCGACGAGGCTCGTGCGGAGCGCCCTCGGCGCCCACCCGTCGCACATCGCGATGCTCGAACCCATGCTCGAAGTTGCCGACAGCTCGATGACGTACCGTCGGCGCTACTTTGCAGAGGCGCAACTGGCACCGGTGCTGGATCTGGTCATGGCCGACGTCACCAACCCGCGCGCGCTGGCGTTTCAGCTCGCGGCCATGGCCGCTCTCGTCGCACAGCTGCCGCGTCATCCGAAGGCGCCGTCGCCGACGCGCGAAGAACGAACGATCGTGCACGCGATCGAGGCACTTGCGTCTGCCGACTTCGACGCTCTCAGTCAGCCGGGGGCCGACGAGGCGTTCGATCGGCTCACCGATCTGCTTGATCTCCTCGATGCGGACCTGCGAGGCGTGTCCGACACCATCACCCTTCATTACTTCAGCCATGCAGAACAGCGCGTCAGCTGAGGTCACGGTGACCTACGAGGTCGTGCACACGACCCGTTACACCTACAGCGAAGCTGTCTCGGTGTCGCATCACGTTGCCCGCGTGAAACCGCGTGTCTTCGCCGGGCAGGCGTGTCTGCGCCACGAGCTGCAAATCGAGCCTGTGCCGGCCGTCATGCGCTCGCATCAGGATTACTTCGGCAACGCCGTCACATTCTTCATCGTCGAGGGCGCCCACAAGACGCTGACGGTACGCGCGGTGAGCACGGTCAAGGTCGGCGGTCGAAGCCTGCCAGTCTTTGTGCACACGCCGCCGTGGGAGGAGGCGTGCGATTACGACGCCCTGCCGCTCGACGCGATTGATTGTCTGTTCGAATCGGCGTCGATTGCCGTACACGACACCGTCGCCGGCTACGCGCATCCATCATTTCCGCCGGGGCGACCACTGCTCGAAGCAGTCGCGGATTTGATCCACCGTATTCATGCCGACTTCACCTTCGATCCGCAGGCGACGACCGTGGCAACCTCGCTGAGGGATGTCGTCACGATGCGACGCGGCGTCTGCCAGGACTTCGCGCGGCTGGGTATCGCATGCCTGCGTTCGCAGGGCCTTGCCGCGCGCTATGTCAGCGGTTACCTGGAGACGCTACCGCCGCCGGGGGAGCCGCGACTCGCCGGAGTGGATGCGTCGCACGCGTGGCTGGCCATTTACTGTCCAGGACTCGGCTGGGTGGACGTCGATCCCACCAACAATATGTTCCCCTCTACCACACATGTCACGCTGGCGTGGGGACGCGACTATGTCGATGTGAGTCCGGTCCGCGGCGTGATCCTCGGCGGCGGACAGCATTCGCTTCAGGTCAGCGTCGACGTACTGCGGGCCTAGGCTAGAGAATGGCAGTGGCAGCCGATGTCAGCGTATACCGATCGGACCCGCGCGTGGCCGCTCCGTGCTTTAGCGAACGATCCGTGCGCTCGTCTCGAATTGCCGGAAGTTGGCGTACGTCGCCTCGCCGGTGACGACCTCTCCATCGCGGGTGATGAACCGCTCGGACATGCTCGTCGGCACGGGCACCGGGATGCCAGGGGCGCGGCCGTAGTCAACGGTGATCGATCCTCGCACGTGTTCCCAGGTGAGGACGGTCCTCAGCACCTCCCCGGTCTGCGGGTCAACACGCGCCATTACGGTCGAGGGCTGATCGCGCCCATCCGGTCTGCGTACCACCGTCGGGCGATCTCGCTCGCGGAACTCGACGAGCCAGCCGGGACCGCCGTCGATGGCGTCGGTGGCCGCGAGGCGCTGGCGGAAGCGGCGCCGAATCCGTGGATGCAGCAACTCGAACGCAAACGTCGGGACGTTCACGGTGCGTGAGATGAGGTCCCCGCCCAGGTTGAACCGTGCATTCTCTTCGGCGATGCGCTTCGCCTGTCCCACCGCGCCGCTGCGGAGCAGCCGCTGCAGGCGCTCGTCGCGGTCGCGCACCGGCTGGCCGTCCACTTCGAAGGTGTCGCGGTAGCCCACCCAGACATTGCGATCGGCCGCGAGGGTGAGTGCATAGTCCGAGTGCAGCACGCGGAGCGTCGTCCAACGACGATCCTTTGGCCCCTGCTCGACGGACTGTCGATACGTCTCCTCGGCCACGACATTGGCCAGCTCGTAGGCCTGGAGATACGCGTCCAAGCGGGCGACGATGTCGCCGAGTTGAGGCGCTTGAGCGGTCACAGGCACCATCAGCAGCGCGAGCGTGAACGCGCAGGCAGCCGGTCGCACGCGTCTCTACTCCGTGGATGCCGGCTCCGGTTCGTAGACCTTCGTCGTGCCGGTGAACAACGGCTTGCCCTTGTCATCCCGGAAGTTGGTGATGGCGATAGTAGGGTAGTTCCGGGCTGGCGCGCCGGTGACTTTCACGCGGTCGTCGGGCTTTACTGGATCGCGCGTCCATCCCCGGCGCATCACCGTGACCGGGCTCGGCAGCTCGAAGCTCCAGTTCACGGTCGCGCCCTTGGCGTTGACGACGTCCACGTAGATCGCGCTCTCACGAGGTCGGATGATGGACTATCGACAGTTCCATGTCCAGCTTTGCTTTCGCTGCGTCCTTTGGGAACGTCTCAGGGCTCCCTCTTCGCGTCGTGCAGATGTGATGCGAGAATTTCTACCTGGTGTCAGGCTAACTGTGGTCACGCGCGCGGGCCGAGGCGCCATTGTGCCATGCGGATCTTTCAACATCACTCTCTCATCGTCACCACATTGCTCGCCGCGATATCGGCACAGGCGCAGGATGTGCCCACGCCCGTGGCCGCGATGTCGTTCTTCGTGACCAGCACCGGTCGCGGCATTGGCGGCAACCTCGGAGGGCTCGCGGGAGCAGATGCGCTCTGTCGTCAGCGTGCGACCGCTGTCGGACGTGCCGATCGGCTGTGGCGCGCCTATCTCAGCGCACCACCATCAGCGGATGCGCCAGCGGTCAACGCGCGCGACCGGATCGGCCGCGGGCCGTGGGTCAACGCGCGAGGGATTCAGATTGCCGCGAGCGTCGAAGAGCTCCACAGCGAGGAGGTAAATCTCACGAGCGATACCGCGCTCACAGAGAAGGGCGGGGCCGTGGCGCCGAACAGGCACGACATCCTCACTGGCAGTAACCCCGATGGCACGTTGGTCGAGCGCGGCGATGCCACGTGCAGCGGGTGGACGAGCCACGGAGAAGGCCGGGCGATGGTGGGGCATCACAATCGCACCGGAGGCGGACGAGGCGATTCCTGGAATTCCGCCCATCTCTCTCGCGGCTGCTCGCAGACTGCGTTGCGCGCTTCGCTTGGCGACGGACTTCTTTACTGCTTCGCCACGGATTAGGGTCAGCACGCAGCACCGGAGTCGTGATTGAATCGACAGCTCAATGCCGATCGGCGCAATGCGCGTCTCGCATCGCTCGAGGGCGTGCTCCATCATCTCGCCTGGATTCACGAATTCGACGCGAGTCGTGAGGAGCCCACTGAGCGACGAGGCGGGACCTGGCAGAAGCCTACCGACAGCCGCTCAGGAACCGCGCTGACCTCTTCATGGCTAAGTCTTCGTGTCCTTCGTGCCTCAAAAATCGAACTGCGCACCTAACTTCATGTATCGCGGGTTCGCAATCCTCGTCGGCGTCAGCCATGTGCCACCGGGCACGAACGCGTTGTTGTAGGCGAGGACTGTGTCGTCATTCGTGAGATTGTAGCCGTCGACCGACATGGTGAGCCGCTTCGTGCCGAACCGCAGGACCTTGCTCAGGCGCAGGTCGAAGTTATTGCGCCGTTCGCCATACATCGTGCCGGGCTCAATCAGGTTCACCGTGATATTGGCGCCACCCGAGAGAGGACGGCCGAGCGGCTGCGGGCCTGACGCGATCCACGCATTCGTTGCGACATAGTTCGCGGCAATCTCGGGTCCTGGGTTGCTTTGCCACGTCAGGCTCGCCTGCACGCCGATCTTCGGAACCAGATACGTCGCGAGGCCGGTAGCCGACGTGCGGTATGGTTCCTCTACGCGGCAATACGGGTTGGTCAGGCTGGACAGGAGTCCTCCTGCCGGCACGATTGCCGTGCTCGATGTTCTCTCCGGCACCACCGCACGCACGTCGCAGGCGTCTGTCAGCCGACGCCCGGTGCTCGTCCCCCCTTGCACGGTGAGCCCGAATCCCAGGCGCGCATTGACGGTGACGTCTACTCCCTGCCAGTTGTTGCTCATCTCCTGCCCGGTCACCGATGCGAGCTCGTGGAGATTGCTCACCTGACCGACCTTGTTCGGGTTCAAGTCATAGAGGCCGCTGACGGTATATCCTCCGCCTCCTGGTAATCGCGGATCGAGCGGAGCGGCGATGCCATACGAGGTGTAGTCGGACGCGCTCGTGAGCGTGTTGTCGACCATCGACAAGCTCCCCCACGCGTTGCGGAAGAAGCCGACCGTCAATGCCACACCGGTCGTGAGCTCCTGCTGGACCGACACTCCCGTCGACCAGACGTCCGGGCGGGTTCCCCAACCGGTCACCATTTTGGGGTCGTAGTTGGTGGTGAATACCTCGGTCCCGAAGGATTGATTGGCCATCGGCCCGCAATCGGGCTGCGCCGCTGGGTTCTTGAGATCGCAGCCCGGGCTGTTCGTGAAATTGAAATTGGTCGGATTCAGCCACGGCCGCGTCGTCATCGTCGGAATGCGGAAGATCGGGTTCATGTCCAGCCCGAACAACGAGCTGAGACCTTCCAGGTATCTGCCGGTATTGAATTTGACCGCTGTCTTGCCGTTCCCGAACACATCGTAGGCCACACCCACTCGCGGCGTGATGTCTTTCCAGTCGATCCCTTGAGTCGACTCGTGGGGAAAGGAGACCTGCTTCGGCATGAGGTAGTAATCCGGACCGCCGATCGGATCGGACGTGTAGTGCGTGATGCCGTTGTCAAACCGCAGACCACCCTGTAACGTCAGTCTGTTCCTGGTCCACTGATCCTGTGCATAGAAGTTGACCGGGATGACGTGGCGACCTGTACGAAGCCAGCCTGGGTACGCGAGGTTCTCCGTGATTTGATTCGGCAAGCCGTTGTTGGTCCGCACCTGGATGACGCTGCTGTCGTAGTAGTAATTCTTCGTCGGCGTGCTGAACCCGCCCTGGTAGCCGAATTTCATGTTGTGCGCGCCGCTGACATACGAAAGGGATGCCCGCCACTCGTGCGTCCCGATGTCGCTTTTACTGAACCCGCCGTTCGCAAGTCCGGGATGTCGAGAGATCAGGCCGGGGATCGAGCAACTACAACTTGGGATGTTTCCCGTCTGTTCCAGTTGCTGGATCATCGCCGGGTTGTTGACGCCACCGATACCGCCGATGCGCGGTCCGCCACCGCCACTCTGGTCGTAAACCCCCAGGTACGTCCCAACGCCCGCCTCCGCCAGCAGCTTGTTGTTGATCGTAAACGTCCATGTGAGCTGTTGGATGCGGGACGGTTTGAAACTCGTCAAGCCTGTCCCCTCGGGCGTCTGTGTAGGCGTGCCGCCGCCCTCCTTGCCGATGTAGTTGTGCTGCTCTTGCCAGTAGCCTGCCAGCTTGTGGCGTCGCGAAGCCTGCCACGTGAGGCGCACGATTTCGTGGCGGTCCTGCGTGTCCGTAAAAGCTGGCTGTGAGAGATCGAAGTCCACCGCCCACACGTTCGGGTCGTTGGCGTTCTTGTTGACCCACATGCCGGGGACCGTGCTCTCCGACCCGACCTGGCGGACGGTGACGTAGAACCAGAGCTTGTCCCGGATGATCCGGCCGCCACCCATTGCATCCACGTCGTACAACTTGATTAGTTCCGATGGCGTTCTCAGCCCCTGGTCTTTGAGCGATTGCGTGAAGTTGGAGTCCTGCATCCAGCCTCGCGCTGTGTTGCCGAAGAGGGAGCCACTGAAGGTGTTGCCCCCTTCCCTCGGGATGATGTTGAGGATCACCCCTGCTCCCTCCGCTTCGCCGAGGCCACCCGACGTGTTGATCACCACTTCTTGCGCGCCCGCCGTGTTCAGGAGCTGCCCGCCGGCAGCGGCCTGACCGGTGAAATCCGTGTTCAGCCCGTCGGTCTTTGTTCGTGAACCGTATGTGTTCCCGCCGTGGATGGTCCCGGCCAGGCCCCCCATGCCACCCGCGACGCCACCTGCATCACCGCCGCCGACGGCCACGCCTGCTTGCGACACGTTCAGTCCGGGAATCAACGATTGGAGTCCCGCGGCGTTCCGCGAGCTGGGGATGGCGGCGATAGTGTCATCGCTCAGCGTCTGTTGCACTTTCACGCTTTGGACGTCCACGACCGGTGTTTGCCCGGTGACGGTGACCGTTTCCTGCAGCTCGCCGACGGTCAGATCGGCACTCACCGTGGCCACGAACGTACCTGTGAGCTCGATGCCGTCGCGCTTGACGGTCTTGAAGCCAGGCAATGAGAACGTCACCGAATACGTGCCCGGCCGCAAGTCGACGATGCGGTACTGCCCAGTCGCGTCAGTGGTGACCGACCGCACCTTCTCGATCAACACGGGGCTGGCGGCTTCCACCGTCACACCTGGCAGTACGGCGCCAGACACATCCTTCACGACGCCCGTAATAGCGCCTTGCGCGAGGGCGGCCGCCGGCAAGAGCAACAGCACCACCAGTACCGCCGCCGACCGCATGACAACTCTCAACATCGTCAGCCTCCCTGCCGAGGCTGTATACACTTCTAGCCGGGAGCGCGCGATACCTCACATGAGGTATCCCGAAAGATCAGTGTTGGTCCTTGGTCCCTCGTTCCTGGTTCCTTGGTCCGTCCCCAGAGTCCTCAGTCCACATGGGGACCAAGCACGAGGGACCAGGAACGGACCTGGCACTCAAGCGCCAAGGACCATGACGAAGGGCCTGCTTATTGAATGGCCAGGCCGACAAGACGAGCTGGCGTCTCCTTGAACATCCGGCTGAGATCCTGTTCGCTGAACCCGGCGGCACGCAGCGCCTTTGCAGCCATGGCCAGCGCGTCCGGATGATTCGGCGTACCAACCAGGCCGCTGTCGCTGGCAATGAACACGTTCTGCGTGCCCAGCGTCTTGATCACTTCAATGGCGCGTGTCCTCGCAGCGCCCTCGCGGCTGAAAGCGCCAGCGGTGATCTCGATGGCGCCGCCGAGCTTCACGGCCTCCTGCATCTGCGGTAAGGACATGTCCGTGAACTGCGCGCCGAGCAGCGGGTGGGTCACGATGATCTTCGTGATCCCACGCTGCTTGGCCTCGGCGATGATCTTGAGTGCTTCTTCGGGTGTCACGTGGCCCGTCGCCAACGTGAGGTTGCGCTCCTTGATCAGATCGAGGACTTCGAAGACCTCGGGAATCAGCTTTCCGTTGCGCGACACGATGGCCTTGGCACGCGTTTCCTTGTTGTAGTCGACCTCGTGCTCGGAATCGTGGGTCGGCATCCACACGATCCGTCCCCAACTCCCTTCCACGTCGGCCATGTAACGAACAGCCATCGGATTGACGCCGCCGACCGGTGTATCGAGCGTTACGCTGCCGAAGACCTCGATCCCCTGCGTTCCGTACTTGCGAATCAGCCACGCCAGGCCAGCCGACTCTGTCCAGTGGTTCTTGAGGACGACGCCGCGCATGCCGCGCTCTTTGGCGAGCTTGACCACCTCGAACGCATCCCACTGCCTCGCATAGCTGTCGGGTCCGAAGTGCGCGTGCAGGTCGATCGCTCCGGTCAGCGCTGGATCAGTGAGCTTCTGATCGACCGACGGCTTTGGGTTTCGAGCCTTGTACGGTTCCCAGTGCGCCTTCGGGGACGTCTGAGCCAGAAGTGGTCCCCATCCGTAATGCAACGTGACCGCCGCAGACGTCAGGAGTGCGCACGACACGCAGATCAGAAGTCGTTTCGTTGTGGTCATCGCCAACATTGGTTGCTCTCCGCAAGCTGGGTCCGCTCCGCTACTTCGACACTCGCCGCGCAGTGTGCAGCTCGTATACGCCCGGCGGGGCCCGAGTGTACGCTATGGTTTCGCCGGACCGTTCATTAGTTCGTCGAGAGTGTGGCGTTCCCTGGACGGCGCCCTGCTCCGACGAGTTGCCACGGCATTTCGCAGTTTCGGCATTGCGCGCCTCAGGCTTCGCTCGCGATACTAAACCGGCAAATGGCTGTCGGTACAAACCATCCGGCCGCACTGGACCCGCCCGGTCGTTGTGGACTCAACATTGCACGTGGCCGCCGCGGCCACTTCTGATCGAGACGAGATGCTGTGGGTGGGATGCGGATGCGAGCGTTAATTGCGACTGTGGTGTGGGCGTGCCTGGCGACTACTCTGGAAGCGCAGGCGCCGACAGAAAAAGGGCGTCTCGGGCTTTCACTCGATGAAATCACCAAGCCCTGGACGGGTGACCTCGACGGCATGGTCGAACGGCGCACGGTGCGCGTACTGACCGCTTACAGCCGAACGCTGTACTTCGTCGACGCTGGCACACCGCGCGGTACGGCCTACGACCAGGGGAAACTCCTCGAAGAACATCTCAACAAGACGCTCGGATCGGCTCGCTTGTCGATTCGCGTCCAGTTCATCCCGCTCTCGCGAGACGAACTGCTGCCGGCGCTCCTCGACGGCAGGGGCGACATCGTGATGGGAAACCTGACCATCACCACGAATCGGAAGGAGATCGTCGATTTCACCGAGCCATGGATCGGCGCCGTCGAAGAGATCGTCGTCGCACGACCCGGCGGCCCGGAGATCACTGCGGTGGACGACCTCTCGGGCAAAGACGTGTTCGTGCGGAAATCGAGCAGCTACTACGAGAGCCTCGTGAAGCTCAATGAGAAGCTGGCGAATGAGGGGAAACCCCCGGTCACGCTCACGCCTGCGCCCGAGGAACTGGAGGACGAAGATCTGCTGGAGATGACCAACGCCGGCCTGCTCGATCTGGTCGTCGTGGACAACCACAAGGCGTGGTTCTGGCAACGCGTTTTCCCGAAGTTGAAACTGTTTCCAACTGTGGCGTTGCGACGCGACGGTGATATCGCTTGGGCCATTCGTAAGGACAGTCCCAAGCTGAAGGAGTCCCTGAACGCGTTCCTCGCCTCCAATGGCCGCGCCTCACTCAACGCACGCATGATCTTCCGGCGCTACCTGTTGAACACTCAGTACGTCAAAGGCGCGTCGGCCGAGGCTGCACGCAAGCGCTTCACGGCGTTGGTGGCACTGTTTCGAAAGTACGGCGCGCAATACAACATGGACTGGATGCTGATGGCGGCGCAGGGCTATCAGGAGTCCCGACTCGATCACAATGCCCGCAGCCGGGTGGGCGCGATCGGCGTCATGCAGGTGATGCCGGTCACGGGAAAAGAACTCAACGTCGGCGACATCACGCAGCTGGAGCCGAATATTCATGCGGGCGTGAAATTCATCAGAACCATGGTCGATCGCTACTACGCGAAAGAACCCATGGACGATCTCAACAAGGTGCTCTTCGCCTTCGCTGCCTACAATGCGGGACCTGGTCGCGTGCGTCAGTTGCGGCGCGAGGCCGAAGCACGTGGTCTGGATCCGAACGCCTGGTTCAACAACGTGGAGCGGATTGCGAGCGAACGGATTGGTCGCGAAACCGTGACTTACGTCAGCAACATCTACAAGTACTACGTTAGTTACCTGCTGATTCAGGGCGAGTACATCCAGCGGCAGGCGATCAAGAAGGCTCAATAGTTCATGGTCATCGGATGACGATCGCAGCTCCCAGCGACCAGAAGTTGGCGGTGACGTTGGCAATGGCGCCGTTGGCCGTCTGCAGATCGCCGAGTGCGCCGACGTGCTGCATCGCGAAGAGCTGCAGGCCGAACGGGCCCTTCGGATTGAATTCCCAGCCGCCGCCGAAAACCACGGCGAGCGCCTTCTGATCATCCGGATTCGGTCCGACCGTTTGTACCCAGTTGCGGACGAACGCCATGCCCGCGCCGCCCTTCACGAAGAAGCCCTGCGTCTCCCACGGCCGAAACTGCGCGACGGCTTCGATCGCGGTCGCCCGGATCCTGCCGCTTTCGTTTCGCCACTGAATCCAGTACAGGTCGGCCCCGACGTCGATCCTTGAATTGACACGGTAGCCGGCATTGCCGACGAGGGCGCCGCCATGCCGGAAGGGAAAGTCCTGCCCGCAGTCCTGGCAGAAGCCTCGCAGGGTGCCTGAGGCCCCACCCGCCACGATCCAGAGCCGCGACGGCGTCTCCGGCTGCGCGACCTGCGCCGGCTGCGCGACCTGCGCCCACGCCGACGCTGGGATCAAGCATCCGAGCGCGAAAATCCGAAAGCGCTTCATCGGTTTCCCCAGGTCAAGTACGCGCGCAGCTGCGGATAGTGAAACGTTTTGATGGTGCTTTCGACGTCCTGGTAGTAGCTGCGGCGGTGGAAGTATTCCGCCGACGCGCCGACGCCCAGCGCTCCGCGCAGCGGAAGGAGCAGGTCGACGCGCGTGTGCTGGAGGAAGTGGTTCGCACGCACACCGTCGAGCGAATAGATCTGGCGACCTACGTAAAAGAACAGAAGCATTTCGCGGCCATCGCGCGTGATGCGGGCGAGCGTGCCGAAATCCGACCCGGGACCGTAGTCGTAAAAACGCGGCCCTTCGGAGACGCCCTGGCCGGCGCTCGGTTCCTCCTCCTCTGGCTTCTCGGTAACGCCGAGCGGCAGCGAGTCGACCGCGCCGAGCACCGTCAACCCGCTCCATCCCAGGATCCAGAAGTTCGTCCTCCGCGACAGCGCACGTGTGGCGCCGATCGCCGCGTCAATCGCCTGCGAGCCGGTCGAGTAGGCGTCGTTGTTCAGATAGTTGTAGGTCTGGATCACGGAGAACTGAAGCGCGCCGCCCTTGGTGAGCGGCTGTCCGAACAGCCGGCCTCGCACGCGCGCTTCGCTGAACGAGCTGCCGCCGCCGAAGCGCATGCGCAGCCAGAACGCGTCGTACGGTGTGCGGCTGCGTCCAACGTTGGCGTCGCCATAATAGGCGTCGACCTCGAGGAACGGATCGCCCGCCGCAGTGAAGGCGCTCGACTGCGACCCGCGCCACAGGACTCCCGCCGCCGCGACACCGCTCAGCGACGACGGAACGAATTCCGATGGCTTGTCGGTGACACGCGAGGCGTCTCCGCTCGCGAAACGGTTCGCGCCCGTGATCGGATCGACCGCCAGGGCGCCGATTTCGCTCCAGAGGCGCCGCTTGCCGGTCGCCCGCGTATTGCGAATCAGCCACCCGGTCCGATGGAACATCTCGCCGAGCGTGATGCCGCCGAGCGTGGTGTTGATGAAGTCGTTCAGCGAGGGATGGTTGGTCTCGCCGAAGAACTCCCAGGTGGCGCTGCCGAAGGCGGTCACCGCGGCCGACTCGTAGAAGCCGAGGCCGTTGGCTCGCCCGGCGTTGAAATAGTTGTTGCCCTGATACGGGTGGCCGATCTGATTGACCGTGAAGTCATCCAGGTCCCACACCATGCCCTGCTGCATGTTCGTCCACCACGTCTTCGGTGTAATGCGTGCGGTGACCTGGCCGCGCACCAGGTTCGCAAGCTCGTACATGACGTTGATGCCGGTGGTCTGGAGGAGCGACGTGCCGACACGCCGCGGCGGACAGCCCTCGCAGGCGCGCCCTGGGTCCCGCGCAATCGCGGCCGGGGCCTGATCACCCTGCACAGTTTCCTGCGCGGGTATCAGCGTTCCCTCCGACGGTATCGGAGTTTCCTGCGGTGGTATCGGAATCTCCTGCGCGGCCGAACGCCGGGCGTCCCCGAGCAGGAGGCCGCCAATCATCAGGATAGAGAAGAAGCAGGCCGGGCGCCCACCGAATACCGTGGGGCTCGCCTGTAAGTACTGGCCGAAACGGTCCCTCATTGACACTCGACGATCACGTATAGCAGTAGTCGTACCTGTTGTGGTTCTAGTTCGGTGGCAGCAAGTAGCCGTAGTTCTTCATGCTGGTCTCGGGGTACTGCGTACACGGGACACAATCCGGCCAGTAGTTTTCGGGGACGCGTCCGCTGACGGGGTTCTTGTAGTGGAACCACATCGGCAGGATGCTGGGCCAGCCAATCTCGTCGCCGGTTCCCCCGCGGAAGCCGCGCTCGCGCTCACCGAGCTTGGTGAGCGGGATGTCGGGCGGATAACTGTCGTTCGGCGCCGGCGCCCGGCGCGGAGTGACTGGATCCTTGGCCGACGACCAGCCGCCCTCGTACGTGGGCGACGAGAAATAATGCTCGTCGATCACGACGCTCCAGAACTTCCACACGCCGTTCTCGAGGACGACCTGATCATGATACATGCCGCCGCCGAACCCCATCGCGCGTGTGTAGCTCGAGCCCGGCTGGAAGAGTCGAGAGCGGATCGATGCCGAGCGTCCATCCTCGGCGACCAGGATCACCGGCTGGGTGCGCCAGTGGAGCGGAAGCGTCGTCCGGGGGCGTGATCCGGGCGGCGGTGCCGTCGCGTCGCGATCGATGATGCGCTGGCGCCCGACATAGAAGCCGCTGAACGGAACCTCCTTGTGGCCCTTCAGGGCGAACAGCTTCCCGAGGCCGTTGAAGTCGAGATCGTCGAGGTAGTCGCCGTAAGCCGTCGACATGTTCTCGGCGCCATCCCACGCTTTCGAGACGGCGAGCCGCCGCTCGGCTTCTTTGATGCGCGCGTCCAGATCACCGGACGGCGCGGCAGGTTTGTTGGCTGCCGGTGTTGGCAACTGCCGCTCGTGGCCAACGGTCTTGTGCCAGGAGGCAGGCTCACGGCTTTGCCCGTTACCGGGTTTGCTGCGAAGAACACAGGGATGGCGCCAGGCGTCATCGCATCGGAGGAGAGCACAAGCCGATCGGGC
>Ga0075431_100000099_pt1 | contig 54092 bp, 44 predicted proteins | sample RhiMetdeltSRZDD5_FD_75297 | JGI IMG/M metagenome (GOLD analysis project Ga0075431, IMG submission 75297) | Populus rhizosphere microbial communities from Tennessee, USA - Rhizosphere MetaG P. deltoides SRZDD5 | ecosystem: Host-associated > Plants > Roots > Rhizosphere > Soil | place: USA... | reverse complement strand
GATCCTCGCAGCAGTAGCGGTTCCTTTGATGGCAGTGGCGGTTTCCGCGATGACGCCGAAGCCGGTGAAGTGCCTCCCGGAAGCGGTGACATTGAACGGCGCACCGGCGAAATTCCTCTGCGGTTCAGCATCCGCATCTCCTGGGTCTGTTTAGAAGATAAAGCGGTGCTCAAAGTCCGGATTCCCGACAGGAGTTTTCAAAAGGGACCACTGACATCAAAACGGACTAGTACCCGCAGCGCATAGACGCCCCAGGGGGCTGGATGACTTCGCGGGGCTTTTCATCTTGCGGACACCTTGCGGACACAGAGAGTCTTGCAGTTCAGTTTCTGCTAGAGAATATTGTCCGTAACCATTTGATTTTATTGGTGAGCGCGCTGGGACTCGAACCCAGGACCTACTGATTAAAAGTCAGTTGCTCTACCACCTGAGCTACGCGCTCGGCCTCAACGATTTGGCCCGGGCCAGTGTTTAGGAGGCTGCCGGAACAGGGTCAATAGCGCGGCCGAGCAGCCCGACGCCGGGGCCGATGCGACCTTCCTCGATGGCGTGGCAGGCCACGAAGGCGGGCCCCGCGGCGATGAGCGCGGGCCGTTCCGCCCGGCAGCGCTCGAACGCATAGGGGCAGCGCGGGTGGAAGGGGCAGCCCGACGGCGGGTTGATCGGGTTCGGGATCTCGCCCTCGACCGGCTTGCGGCGACGGCCCGACAGGTCGAGATCGGGCACCGCGTCGAGCAGCATGCGGGTGTAAGGGTGGCGCGGCGCTACGAACAGCTCGCGCGCCGGCGCGACCTCGACCAGCCGCCCGAGATACATGACGCCGATGCGGTTCGCCATGTGCCGCACCACCGCCAGGTTGTGGCTGATGAACAGGTAGGTGAGGCCGAACTGCGCCTGCAGGTCGCGCATCAGGTTGAGGATCTGCGCCTGCACCGAGACGTCGAGCGCCGAGGTCGGTTCGTCGCAGACGATGAATTCCGGCTGCGACGAGAGCGCGCGCGCGATTGCGACGCGCTGGCGCTGTCCGCCGGAGAACTCGTGCGGATACTTGCGGCCGTCGGCGGGGTGGAGGCCGACGACGCCCAGGAGCTCGGCGACGCGCGCCTTCTGCTCGCGCCTGCCCTTGACCAGCCGGAAGGCGCGCAGCGGCTCCGCGATGATGTCGTCGACGCGCCAGCGCGGATTGAGGCTGGCGAACGGATCCTGGAAGATCATCTGGATGCGGCGCCGCAGCCGCTGCCGCGCCGCCTGCTGCTTGGGATGCGTCATCGACACGCCGTCGATCACCACCTCGCCCGTGGTCGGCGGCACCAGGCCGACCACCATCTTGGCGACCGTCGACTTGCCGGAGCCGGATTCACCGACCAGCGCCAGCGTCTCGTTGCGATCGATCGCGAAGGTGACGTCGGCCGCCGCGGTCAGCAACTGGCGCGGGCTGCGCTCGATCACGCGGTTGAGCCACGGCTTCGACACGTCGTAGACGCGGGTAAGCTCCTCGACCTGCACCAGCGGCTCGCCGCTCATGGCGCCGCCTCCGCAATGTCGGCCACGCCGGCCGCTTCGTCGTCGTAGAGCCAGCACGCCGCCTGCGAGCGGCCGAGCGGCAGCAGCGAAGGCCGCTCCAGCACGCAGCGCGCAAAGACGTGCGGGCAGCGCGGATTGAACGCGCAGCCCGGCGGGATAGCGGTGAGCCGCGGCATCGAGCCGGGGATCTGCACCAGCCGGTCGGCTTCCGAATCGAGGCTCGGGATCGAGCCCATCAGCCCGCGCGTATAGGGGTGGAACGGCGACTTGATCACCTCGCGCACCGGCCCGATCTCGGCGATGCGTCCGGCATACATCACCGCCACGCGGTCGGCGGTCTCGGCGATCACGCCCATGTCGTGGGTGATCAGCATGACGGCGACGCCATGCTGGGTGCACAGGCGCTTGAGCAACGCGATGATCTGCGCCTGCACCGAGACGTCGAGCGCGGTCGTCGGCTCGTCGGCGATCACCAGTTCCGGCTCGGCCGCGAGCGCGAGCGCCAGCACGACGCGCTGGCGCATGCCGCCGGAGAACTGGTGCGGATAGTTGTCGATGCGCGCTTCCGGCGCCGGAATGCCGGCCTCGGCGAGCAGCGAGACCGCGCGCGCGCGCGCCACCCCGGTCGACACGCGCGCATGCGTGGTGATGGTCTCGATCAGCTGATCGCCGATGCGGTAGAGCGGATCGAGGCTGGTCAACGGATCCTGGAACACCATGCCGATGCGCTTGCCGCGGATGCGCCGCATGGCATCGGGCGGCAGCTTGTCGATGCGCTGGCCCTTGAGAAAAACCGCGCCGCTCGCAATCCGGCCCGGCGGCTCCAGCAGCCCGATGACGGCGTTGCCGGTCATCGACTTGCCGGCCCCCGATTCGCCCACCACGCCCAGAACCTCACCCGGCATGATGTCGAACGACACGTCGTCGACGGCGGTCAGCGTGCCGCGCCGGGTCGGAAACTCGACCCGCAGGTTGCGCACGCTGAGCACGGGCTCGGTCATCCTTCGAGACGCCGCCTTCGGCGGCTCCTTGGGATGAGGGCTGAATATGGACGTGCATCCGCTGCCCTCATGGTGAGGAGCGTCGCGAAGCGACGCGACCCGAACCATGCGTGCATGTGCAGTATTTCGGCCACGATTCTCACCGCAGTTTCGGGTTGAGGGCGTCGCGCAACCAGTCGCCCAAGAGGTTGATGGAGAGCGCGAGCAAGATGAGCGCCACCGCCGGGAAGAACAGGATCCACCACTCGCCGGAAAACAGGAACTGCTGGCCGACGCGGATCAAGGTGCCGAGGCTCGGCTGCGTCGGCGGCACTCCGACACCGAGGAAGGAGAGGGTGGCTTCCTCGATCACCGCCAAGGCCAGGTTGATGGTCGCGATCACCAAAACCGGCCCGGCGACGTTCGGAAGCACGTGGCGCGTCATGATGACGAACTGCGAGCGGCCCATGACGCGCGCCGACTGCACGTATTCCTTGTTCTTCTCGACCAGGGTCGAGCCGCGCACGGTGCGCGCGTACTGCGCCCAGTTCGACAGGCCGATGGCGAGGATCAAGACCGCAATCGCGATCTGCTCGTGGTGCGCGGGCGGGATCAGGCCGCGCGCGACGCCGAAGACCAGGAGCGCGATCAGGATCGCCGGGAACGACAGCTGGATGTCGGCGATGCGCATGATCAGGGCGTCGAGGCGGCCGCCGGCATAGCCGGACAACAGTCCGAGCCCGACGCCGAGCACGACCGAGAACACCACCGAGGCGAAGCCGACCAAGAGCGACACCCGCGAGCCGTAGAGGATCGCCGAGTAGAGGTCACGTCCGAAACTGTCGGAGCCGAAGATGAAGGTGCGTCCGGTGACGGCGTTGGGCTCGCCGGGCCTTGAGAACCCTTCCATCAGGTTGAGGCTTGCGGGATCGAACGGGTTCTGCGGCGCGATGACGGGAGCGAGCACGGCGGCGAGGATGAGGATGAGCGCGACCAGGCTGGCGCCGACCGCGACCGGCGAATGGCGAAAGCTCCAGAAGATGTCGGAATCCCAGGCCCGCGCGAGCCGGCCGCGCTTGTCGTCGGAGAGTGGAACGAAGGCGGCCATCGCTTAGCGCGCCGCCGCCAGGGCGATGCCGCGCAGGCGCGGATCGAGCACGAAGTACAGCATGTCGACCGCGAGGTTGACCACAACGAACACCAGCGCGACGAACATCAGGTACGCCGCCATCACCGGAATGTCGACGAACTGCACCGCCTGCACGAACAGCGAGCCCAGCCCCGGCCATTGGAACACGCTCTCGGTGACGATCGCGAAGGCGATCACCGAGCCGAGCTGCAGCCCCGCGATGGTGGTGACCGGGATCATGGTGTTGCGCAACGCGTGGCGGAACCAGATCGAGCGCTCGGGCAGCCCGCGGGCGCGCGCAAACTTGACGTACTCGGCGCGCAGCGCCTCCAGCATCTCGGCGCGCACCAGCCGCATGATCAGCGTAAGCTGGTAGAAGGCCAGCGTGAGCGTCGGCATGATCAGGGATTTGCGGCCGCTTTCGGTCAAGAGCCCGGTCGACCACCAGCCGAGCTTGACCACCTCGCCGCGGCCGAACGAGGGTAGCCAGCGCAGTTCCACCGCGAACAGGTAGATCAGCCCGATGCCGATCAGGAAGGTCGGCAGGCTCACCCCGATCAGCGAAAGCGACATCACCGCGTGCGCGAAGACGCCGTGGCGGCGCACCGCGGTATAGACACCGAACGCGATGCCGACGACGAGCGCGAACAGCGCCGAAAGCACCGCGAGCTCGACCGTCGCCGGCAGCCGCTCGATCAGAAGGTCGGCCACCGGACGGCCCTGGCGGTACGACATCCCGAACTGGCCGCGCGCGGCGTCGGCAACGAAGTGTGCGAACTGGACGATCACCGGCTCGTTGAGCCCGAGCCGCTCGGCGAGCTCGGCGCGGTCGGCGACCGAGGCCTCCTGCCCGACCATGTTGGCGACCGGATCACCCACGAAGCGGAACATCGCGAACGCGATCAGCGCGACCGCCAGCATGACGACGACCGCCTGCACGATACTGCGAAGGATGTAGGCGATCATGCGTCCAATCCCGCCCCTGAAAGGGGAGGGCGGCTTCGCGCGAAGCGCGAAGCCGGGTGGGATTCATTTCGGTGCGCGCGACCCCGACTCGGCCACTCGCTGACGCAAGTGGCCACCCTCCCGCGCAAGTGGGGGAGGGATGCGCGGCACCGGTTCGCCATTGGTCACGACTTCCGGAACGCCACCATCTTGAAAAAGATCTGGTTCTCCGGGTGCACCGGGATATCGAGGTCGCTCTTCATCGCGTGCGCCAGCACCTGGTGGTGGATCGCCACATAGAGCGCCTCCGGGCCGAGCAGCTGCCAAAGCTTGGCGATCGCCGCATTGCGCTTGGCGAGGTCGGTCTCGCTCGAGAGCGCCTCGATCAGCTTGTCGGCCTCGGCGTTGGAGAACCGCGTCGCGTTCCATGAGCCGTATTTGTCGGTACGCGTGTGGTAGAGGAAGCTCAGGATGTACTCCGAATCGTAGGTCGGCACGCCCCAGCCGAGCAGGTAGAAGTCGATCTCGGCCTTCTGGATCAGCGGGAAGTGCAACGACTTCGATTGCGACACCAGGTTGGCCCGGATGCCGATCTGCCCGAGCATGCCGACCACCGCCTGGCAGATCGCCTCGTCGTTGAGGTAGCGGTCGTTCGGGCAGTGGAACGACACCGAGAAGCCGTTCGGATATCCGGCCTCGGCGAGCATCGCCTTGGCCTTGGCGTTGTCGGGCCGCGGCGCGGTATCGAGCTCCTTGGTGTAGCCGTTGACGAACGGCGGCACGATCGCGCCGGCCGGTACCGACTGGGTGCGCATGACCACGCGCTGGATCGCCTCGCGGTTGACGCTCATGTTCATGGCCTGACGCACGCGCCGGTCCGCGAACGGGTTCTTGCCCTTGACGTCGGAGGAGCGCAGCTCGCTCGAGCCGACGTCCATGCCCAAGAAGATCGTGCGGTTCTCCGGCCCGACCGTAACCGTAACCTTCGGCGCGCTCTTGAGCCGCTCGATGTCCTGCACCGGCACGTCTTGGACGATATCGACCTCGCCGGAAAGCAGCGCGGCCACGCGCGTGGCATCGGCCTTGATCGGGGTAAGCGTGAGCTCGGTGATCTCGACCGGGAACTCGCCGCGCCCCCAATAGGCATCATGACGCTTGAGCACGGTCTTGACGTCCGGCTCGCGCGTAACGAGCGCGAACGGCCCGGTGCCGTTGGCGTTGCGGACCGCGAAGTTCTCTTCCTTGTTCTTGAAGTCCTGAACCTTGCCCGCGTTGTTCGCCTCCGACCATTCCTTGTCCATCATGAACAGGTTGGTGAGGTTTTCGACCAGGATCGGGTTCGGTCCCTTGGTCTTGATATGCACGGTGTGGGCATCGACCTTGCTGACCTTCTCGACCGAGGTGAGATAGCCCTTGTAGTCGGAGGTCGGCTGGCGCGCGCGGTCGAGCGAGAACACGACGTCGTCGGCGTCGAACGCGCTGCCGTTGTGGAATTTGACCCCTTGGCGGAGCTTGAACTCCCACACCGTCGGGTCGTCGGTGATCTTCCAGGAGACCGCGAGCGTCGGCAGCAGCTTGCCGGAGCGGTCGCGCTCCACCAGCGGCTCGTAGATCTGCCGGTTGACGTTGGCGGTCGGCCCTTCGTTCTGGGCGTGCGGATCAAGCGTCAGGGCATCGCCCGAACGCGCCCATTTGATCGCGCGGGCATCGGCGCCGACGATGCTCAGGGCGGTGGCGACCGCAAAGGTCACAGCGAACAGTTTCAATCGTGAGGACATCGACCTCTCCTGTTGCGGGCGGCGGAGCCGCCCGGATCGAACGTGGCGGCAATTTAGGGCGGCAAGCCATCCTTGTCACGGCGCGATTCGGCCGCAACGCGCGTCACTTCATCCCGCCCCCGAAAGAACCCTGAAAGGGGACGTGGCTCGCGCGACAGCCTTCGACGGCTTCCGGGATGTCCGCCCGGGATTACCGCAGCTTCGGATTGAGCGCGTCGCGCAGCCAGTCGCCGAGCAGGTTCACCGCCAGGATAAGCCCGGCAAGGGTCGCGCCGGGGAAGATCACGATCCACCATTCGCCCGAGAACAGGAACCGGTTGCCGATGTTGATGAGGGTGCCGAGCGAGGGCTGCGTCGGCGGCAGGCCGATGCCGAGAAACGACAACGTCGCCTCCAACAGGATGGCGGTGGCGATGTTGATGGTCGCGATCACCAGCACCGGGCCGGTTACGTTCGGCAGCACGTGGCGGAACATGATCGAGCGCCGCGACAGGCCGATCAGGCGCGCCGCCTGCACGTATTCCTTGTTGCGCTCGACCAGGGTCGACGAGCGCACCGTACGCGCATACGCTACCCACAGCGACAGGCCGATCGACAGCACCAGGATCCAGAACTCGGCACCGCCGCTGCCGTGGGTGCGAAACACGATGCGCGCCACGCCGTCGACCAAGAGCGCCGCCAGGATGGCAGGAAACGTCAGCTGCACGTCGGCGATCCGCATGATCACCGTATCGACGCGGCCGCCGAAGTAGCCGGCGGTCAGCCCGAGCGACACGCCGATGACGAGCGCGAGCAGCGTGGCGAGCAGGCCGATGGTGAGCGAGGCGCGCGTGCCGTAGAGTATCGTCGACAACAAGTCGCGGCCCTGGTCGTCGGTGCCGAGCAGGTAGCGCGAGTCGCCGCCCTGGCTCCACGCCGGCGGGTTGTGGGCGTCGAGCAGGCTCACCGTGGTCAGGTCGTAGGGGCTGTGCGGCGCGATCCAGGGCGCGAGCGCGGCGGCGCCCACCATCAGCAGGGTCACCACCGCCGCCAGCACCACGATCTTCGAGCGCAGGAAGCTGTGCACCAGATCACTGTCGGCGATGTTCGCCAACGTTCCGGTGCCGCCGTCGCGCGCGCCGGCCTCGTCCGGAGTGTTCACGGAAGCCATGGTGGTCACGCCGGCCGGCCGATGATGCGGATGCGTGGATCGATCACCACGTACAGCACGTCGACGATGAAATTGATGAACACGAACAGGAACGCCACCAGCAGCAGATATGCCGCCATCACCGGCACGTCGGCATTGGCGACCGACTGGATGAACAAGAGGCCCATGCCGGGCCATTGGAACACCTGCTCGGTGATGATCGCGAACGCGATCAGCCCGCCGAGCTGCAGGCCGATGATGGTGATCACCGGCACCAGGGTGTTGCGCAGCGCATGGCCGAAGTTGATGGCGCGGTTGGTGAGGCCGCGGGCGCGCGCGAACTTGATATAGTCGGTGCGCAGCACTTCCAGCATCTCGGACCGCACCAGCCGGGTGACCAGCGTCATCTGGAACAGGCCGAGCGTGATCGCCGGCAAGATGATCGAGCGCCATCCCGACGCCGTCAGCAGTCCGGTGGTCCAGCCGCCGATGTGCACGACTTCGCCGCGTCCGAACGACGGCAGCAGGCCGAGCCCGACCGAGAACACGTAGATCAGCAGAATGCCGATCAGAAATGTCGGCAACGAGATGCCGATCAGGGAGATCGTGAGAAACAGGTTGGAGAGCCAGGAGTTGCGGCGAATGCCGGTATAGACCCCCATCGGCACCCCGACCGCGATCGCGAACAGCGCGGCGACGATCGCGAGCTCGAGCGTCGCCGGCGCCCGCTCGATGATCAGCCCGAGCACCGGCTGCTTGACCTGGTAGGAGATGCCGAAGTCGAGGTGCAGCGCCTTCCACACGAACCGGCCGAACTGCACCGCGATCGGGTCGTCGAGGCCGAGCTGCGCGCGCAGCTTGAGGCGGTCCTCGAGGCTGGTGTCCTGCCCGACCAGCTGGTTGACGGGGTCGCCGACGAAACGGAACAGCACGAAGGCCAGCGCCGCCACCGTCAGCATGACGAAGGCGGCCTCGATCAGCCGGCGAATCGCGAACGCGAGCATGCCAGAATCCGACCGCATGTCCCGCACGCGGTGCAACGCGTAGCGTTGCGCCGCAGATTACGAGACCACGGTTCCTTCAATCCGCCGAAACAACCAAAATACCGGGGTCCCGGGTCTGCAGCGCACCACTTCGTGCTGTGCTGCGCCCGGGACGCGAGGTGTCACTGCTTCTTCGCCCAGTAGAACAGGATCTGGTTGTCGGCGCGCTGGGCGATATCGAGCTTCTTGGACACGCCCCACACCAGCGCCTGCTGGTGCAGCGGGATCAGGCCGGCATCCTCGTGCACGATCTTGAACGCCTGTGCGATCAGGTCGTCGCGGGTCTTGGTGTCGTTCTCGACCAAGATCTCCTTGGCGAGCGCGTCGACTTTCGAGTTGCAGTAGCCGCCGTAGTTGAACTGCGCGCCTTTGCCGGCGGCGTCGCGGCAGCCGGCGATGTTGGCGAGCACGTTCCAGGAATCGAACGAGCCCGGCGTCCAGCCCAGGAGGTTGAACGAGGAATCATATTTGTTGGTCGGGCCGGCCTTCTCGAAATAGCGCGCCTTCGACATGGCGTTGAGCGTCACCTTGACGCCGACGCGCGCCAGCATGGCGGTGACCGCCTGGCAGATCGCCTCGTCGTTGACGTAGCGGTCGTTCGGGCAGTCCATCGCGACCTCGAAGCCGCTAGGATAACCGGCCTCCCCGAGCAGCTTCTTGGCGGCGTCCGGATCGTACGGATGCCGCTTGAACTCGCCCGAGCGCGCGTACAGGAGCGGCGAGATCAGGATCGCGGACGGCGCCGACATGCCGCGCATGACCTTGGTCTTGATCGCCTCCATATCGATCGCCTGGTAGAACGCGCGGCGCACGCGTGCGTCCTTGAACGGGTTCTTGCCCTTGACGTTGGAGTAGAGCAGCTCGTCGCGGAGCGAGTCCATGTTGAGGAAGATCGTGCGCAGCTCCGGCCCCGTCAGCACCGTGGTGGTGGGGTTGCTCTTGACCCGATCGACGTCCTGCACCGGAACCGGATCCATCATGTCGATCTCGCCCGAGAGCAGCGCCGCAACGCGCGTCGCGTCCGACTTGATGGTGGTGAAGATCACCTCGGTGAGATTGTGCTCGACCTTGCCCCACCAATCCGGGTTGGGCTTGAACACGGTCCTCACTCCCGGCTGATGGCTCTCGACTTTGAACGGCCCGGTGCCGTTGGCGGTCAGGGCCCAGGCGTTGAGCGAGGTCGCGGTCGCCGACTGCGGCGCCACCGCGCCGACCTTCTCGGCCCACTTCTTGGAGAAAATGTACCAGGTGTCCCACTCGTAGTGCAGAATCGGGTTGGGTGAGGTGAGCACGAAGTCGACGGTGTGGTCGTCGACCTTGACCACCTTGGCGTCCGCCGGCAGCCGGCTCTTGATCTGCGAGCCGTCGGCGCGCGCGCGGTCGGCCGAGAACACGACGTCGTCGGCGACGAACGGCGTGCCGTCGTGGAATTTCACGTTCTTGCGCAGGTGGAAGCGCCAGCGCAGCGGCTCCGGCGTCTCCCAGCGCTCGGCGAGCCCCGGGATGATCTTGAGATCCTTGTCGCGCTTGGTCAGCCCCTCCATCACGTTGCCGAGCGCGCCGAGCGTGAAGGTCTCGTTGAGCGTGTAGGGGTCGAGCGCGTTGAGATCGCCCTGGAACGCGTAACGCAACGTCGCTGCCCCGGACGGGGAAGCGGCCGGCACGGCCGCCAGCGCAAATGCAAGCACGGCGAGCTTGAATGGTCTCATGTCCTCTCCTTAGGCTGAAGTGGGCCGTCGCGACCTGCTCCTTAAGTGCCGGACGGTCTTATGAGAAGTGTACCCGCGATGCGTCCTGCGGGTCCAGCGGGGGCGGGCCTGCCGCTCACCTGCAGCACCACGGCTTCGCAGTCGCCGCATCTACGCAATCTTGCTTGGGGCTCGGCGGTTGACCCTGACCATCGGGTCCGGTTTGTTAGCGATCCGCCGACCGCCCGAGCCCGGTCGCCACCAGGAGTGACCCCGATGCCGATCGTCAACCGCGTCGCCGACCTGCATCAGGAGGTCGCCGGCTGGCGGCGCGACCTGCACGCCCATCCAGAGCTCGGCTTCGACGTCCATCGCACCGCCGGCATCGTCGCCGACAAGCTCAAGGCGTTCGGCTGCGACGAGATCATCTCCGGCATCGGCCGCACCGGCGTGGTCGGCGTCATTCGTGGCAGCAAGGCTCAATCCGACAAAGTCATCGGGCTGCGCGCCGACATGGATGCGCTCCCGATCGAGGAGCTGACCGGGCTGCCGTATCGTTCGACCGTGCCCGGCAAGATGCACGCCTGCGGCCACGACGGCCACACCGCGATGCTGCTGGCAGCGGCCAAATACCTGGCCGAGACCCGCAATTTTTCTGGCACCGCGGTCGTCATCTTCCAGCCGGCGGAGGAAGGCGACGGCGGTGGCCGCGAGATGGTCAAGGACGGCCTGATGGAGCGGTTCGGGATCGCCGAGGTCTACGGCATGCACAACGTGCCCGACCTCCCGGTCGGCGCCTTCGCCATCCGGTCGGGCCCGATGCTGGCCGCCGCCGACAAGCTCAGGATCGAGATCGAAGGCAAGGGCACGCATGCCGCCAAGCCGCACCTCGGGGTCGATACCGTGCTGGTCGGCGCCCAGATCATCAACCAGCTGCAGTCGATCGTCGCCCGCAACGTCGATCCGCTCGACAGCGCGGTGGTCTCGATCTGCGCCTTCAAGGCCGGCGAGACCCATAACGTGGTGCCGCAGAGCGCGCTGCTGCTCGGCACCACCCGCACGCTACGCGCCGAGACCCGCGACCTCGTGCAACGGCGCGTCACCCAGGTGGTCGAGGGCACTGCCCGGCTCTATGGCGCCAAGGCGAAGCTCACCTACGAGCGCGGCTACCCGGTCACCGTCAACCATGCGCGCGAGACCGATTTTGCCGTAAAGGTGGCGTCCGAGATCGCCGGTGCCGACCGGGTCGACGCCGATGCGCCGCCGATCATGGGCTCGGAGGATTTCTCGTTCATGCTCAACGAGCGGCCGGGGGCGATGATCTTCGTCGGCAACGGCGACACCGCGGGCCTGCACCACCCGGCCTACGACTTCAACGACGAGACGATCCCGTTCGGCACCTCGTACTGGGTGCGGCTGGTCGAGAAGGCGATGCCGGCGTAAGCGGATAGCGAATGGAATAGCGAGATCGCACCAGTCGCCACTCCTATTCGCTCTTCGCTGCTACTGCGCCGCCTCGATGCGATTCTCCGACGGGGCGGGGGCGCGGGCCGGCGCGCCGCGCGCCGCGCGCCGCGTCCAAAGCTCGGCCCAGCGCAGCCGCAAGGCGCTCCAGTAGGCAAACTCGTTGCAGCGCGCCCGTTCCAGCAGGGCCATGCCCACTGCCGACAGGAACGGCAGGCTTTGGATCAGCAGCACCGCCGCGAAGATGTAGATTTCGCGGATCTGTTGACGATTGGTCGCGAACACGACCACGGCGCCGAGCACCAGCAGGCCGCCAAGCGCCGCCTCCCAGAACGCCTCGAAGGCGGGCCCGGAGGGGCGCGCGCCGCCCTTGGCGGTGCGCGCGAACGGCAGGTTGTCCCTGATCAGGCCGTCGCCGATCGCCCTGGCGACGGTCCATTGCAGCGACATTGCCGCGAACGCCGCCACCACCGTCTGTCGCACCGGAATTGCGACGCGCAGCCGGTAGAGGCAGATGAAATGCGCAAACGTCACCGTGAAGGCGGCGATGATCGGTAAGGTCAGGATCTTGTCGGGGATGGCGATGCCGACGAACGCGACCACCGGCACCCAGATCAGGTTCATGATCGCCACCGCGACGCCGAGGCTCTCGGCGCCGAGCCAGTTGAGCCAGCCGAGCGCGTATTCGCGCCGTTGGTCGCGCGTCAGCAGGCTGGCGCCGGGCAGAAAACGCCGCCAGTGCTTCTTGATGATCTGGAAGCCGCCATAGGCCCAGCGGTGGCGCTGCTTCTTGTAGGCCCCGAAGGTGTCGGGGAGGAGGCCGTGGCCATAGCGACGGTTGGTGTAGTAGGCGAGCCAGCCGTGCTCCAGAATGGTCAGGCCGAGGTCGGTGTCCTCGACGATGGTGTCGCTCGGCCAGTTACCCGCGGCCTCGAGCGCGGCCCGCCGGATCAGGCACATGGTGCCGTGCACCACGATGGCGTTGACCTCGTTGCGCTCCACCATGCCGATGTCGAAGAACCCGGCATACTCGCCGTTCATGGCATGGTGCATCACGCTGCGGTCGCCGTCGCGGTGGTCCTGCGGCGCCTGCACCAGCCCGACGCGGGCATCGGCGAAGGCCGGCGCCAGGTCCTTCAGCCAGTCAGGATGCACCGCGTAGTCGGCGTCGATCACGCCGATGATCTGCGCCTCGGGATCGGTGTGCGTGAGCGCCAGCCGCAGCGCGCCCGCCTTGAAGCCCTCCAGCCGCTCGGCGTTGACGAACTTGAACCGCTCGCCGAGCAGCCGGCAGTGCTCCTCGACCGGCCGCCATAGCGCCGGATCCGGCGTATTGTTGATGACGATGACGGCTTCCCAGTTCGGGTAGTCGAGCCGCGCCAGCGCGTCGAGCGTTTGCTTGAGCATCTCCGGCGGCTCGCGATAGGCCGGGACGTGGATCGATATTTTGGGCGCGAAGCCGTCCGTGGCCGCACCGCGGAGCACCCGGCGATCCGGGCATCCGAACGCGATCGCGGCGATGTCCTGCATCCGCGACATCGCGATCAGCACCAGCGGGATCAGCAGGGCGAGGCCGCCGCCGAGCGCCACCGCGGCGCCGGGAACGAAATAGTGCCCGGTCCAGAATGCCAGCACCGTCGCCATCCAGGCGCCCACCACATGCGCCGAGACCGCAAGCAACGCCGCCTGTCCCGCCGTGACGCCGCCCATCACCAGCAGCGGCAGCGACAGCAGGAAGCCGACCAGCACGGCGATGCCGGCGGACTTCCAGTACTCCGGACTGGTGACCGCGCCCGACCAGGCAAATTTCATCCGCCGGGAGGAATCGAAGATTCCCCAATACGGCCCGACGCTGCCTTCGAAGATCTTCCAGGGCTGATCGGTGGCCTCGACGAGGTTGTAGTCAATGCCGAGCGCGTCGGCGCGCGCAACAAAGGACCGCAAGACCTCGGCCTGCTCGACGCGCCCCGGATTGGCGCTCTTCAAGTTGTAGCCGGCGCTCGGCCAGCCGAACTCCGCGATCACGATGCGCTTGCCCGGGAACGCTTGTCGCAGCCGGTCATAGATTATCACCGCCTGATCGACAGCCTGGCGCTCGGAGAAGCCCTCCCAGTACGGGAGGATGTGGGCGGCGATGAAGTCGACGGCCGAGGCGAGCTCCGGATGCTCGATCCAGACGTGCCAAATTTCTCCGGTCGTTACAGGTACTTGTACCTCGCGCTTAACTTTGTGAATGAGCTTGATCAGCTCGCTGATCGGCATTTCGGCGCGGAAGATCGTTTCGTTCCCGACCACGACGCCCTTGACGTTACGATGGCGCTTGGCGAGGTCGATGGCGGCGCGGATCTCGCGCTCGTTGCGCTTGTCGTCCTTGTCGATCCAGGCGCCGGTCGTGACCTTGAGGCCGAACTCGTTCGCAATCGCCGGCACCAGCTCGCCGCCGCCGGTAGAAGAGTAGGTGCGGACGGCGCGCGCCTGCGCAGCGATAACTTTAAGGTCGGAGCGTATCTGCGCCGGCGTCGGCCGGTTGCCTTTGTCGGGGTGGAGCGAGCCGTGATAGGGCGCGAACGAAACGCTCGCCAGCGGCGCGGTCACGTCGGGAGCCGAGACCTCCTGCCGGGTGACGGCCCAAATAGCGCTATGCGCGCACACAACGAGCGCAACAACGGCGGCAGCGACGCGCATAGACGCGAAACCAGATGGGGCTGAGGTGGCTGGTGCTCGGATCCGTCCCCTGGCTCCGGCCCGGTTTTGTGCTGTCGTTTCGACAGACCCCCGGAAGCGACGCTGAAGCTAGGTAGGAGCGGTGGCGTTTTGAAGGCCCACGCACCGACCTACGACAAAAAATTCAACGCGATAGCGCGCGCAGGGTTCCGGCGATGTGTGCCGGACATTCACATCTTTCTCCTCGCACGGGCCGCAGAACCGAACCAAGATTTGGATGGCCGCGACAACCGCCGCGGTCGCTGCGGTGCATTTTCTCGCGGCGATGACGGTGCATGCGTCCACGGCTTACGCCGTCGCTACTGGCTTAGGCCGTCGCTACTGGCTTACGCCGTCGCTACTATTGTGTAGTCGAACCGCTCGACTGCGCAGGCGGTGTACCCGGCGGCGAACCGGGTGCCGGTGGGGCCGCCGCCTGCGCCTGCTGATTCGGATTGATCCAGCAGGCATGCACGCGCTGACCGAGGCTCTCCGGGCCCTTGGCGTCGATGGCGCCGAGGCGGATCACGCAGCGGAAGGTCATCTGCAGGTGTCCGGTCGGACAGCCGAAGCGATCATAGAGATCGAGATGGCGAAACGCCGTATCGAGGTCGTCGCGCCACAGCAGATTGACGGCTCGCCGCCCGAGCCAGACGCATTCCGGGTTGGCAGCCGCGCCCCCCAGCTTGGCGGCCTCGGCGAACTCGTCGGCCTTCTTGGCCGCGTCCTTGGCCGCGTCGCCTGCCTGTTGGGCGCGCTGCTGATCGCCGGCCTTTGGATCGCCGCTTTGGGCGGCGGCGATCGCGGGACATACCAATATGGCCGCGCCCACGGCGGCGATACGAATCAAATGACCGACTGAACGCATGGCCCTTGGCTTTGGGTTCTCCAACGGACGGCAGTGATTTCTGGCGCGACGGCCAGACGGCTCCCCACAGCCGCGCTGATCATGATCCTAACGAAGATTTTGTCCAGCTTGCGACAATCGCGCTCAATCACGGGAGAACGTGTGGCGACTTGGCAGGCGCTGAGCCCCACGTTAAGCCGGCCCTCCCACCTGCTCTGGTCCGACCCCGGCGATGCATCTTCCTGTCGGCTTGTTCATCATCGCGACGACCGCCATCGTCGCTGCCTGGGCCTGGCTCGGCGCCCCGATCGCGATGCCGCCATCGCCGCTCGCGGCGAACGAGAAGCTCTATTGCGTCTCTTACGCACCGTTCCGCGCAGGGCTGAGTCCGCTCGAACCCGCGACGCGCGTCCCCGCCGATCAGATCGACGACGATCTGGCGCGGCTGGCGCGGCTCACCAATTGCGTGCGCACCTACTCGACCGGCAACGGCATCGACCAGGTCCCGGCGATCGCGGCCCGCCACGGCCTCAAGGTGACGCTCGGGCTGTGGCTCGCCAGCGACCCGCAAAAGAACGCGCGTGAGATCGAGACCGCCGTTGCGCTTGCCGATCGATATCGTGACACCGTGCGCGCGGTCGTGGTCGGCAACGAGGTGCTGCTCCGCGGCGAGATGGCGTCACCCGACCTCGCCGCCACCATCCGCCAGGTCAAGGCGCGGGTGCCGGTTCCGGTAACCTATGCCGATGTCTGGGAATTTTGGCTGCGCTACCGCGATGTCTACGAGGCAGTCGACTTCGTCACCATCCATATCCTGCCCTACTGGGAGGACTTTCCGATTGCGGCGCGCGACGCCGCAGGGCACGTCGACGCCATTCGCAACCGGCTGGTGGCGGCCTTCCCGGGCAAGGAAGTCGTGATCGGTGAAACCGGCTGGCCTTCCGCCGGGCGCATGCGCGCCGGTGCCTTGCCGTCGCCGTCCAATCAGGCGCGCGTGCTGCACGAAGTGCTGACCGCGGCCGGGCGGGGCGGCTACAACGTCAACGTCATCGAGGCGTTCGACCAACCCTGGAAACGGCGCCTCGAGGGCACGGTCGGAGGCCACTGGGGCTTGCTCGACGCCGACACGCGGCAGCCGAAGTTCGGCTGGGGCGAGGCGGTGTCCGACCACCCCGGTTGGCGCCTGCAGGCGGCGGCCGGGGTAGTCCTGGCGGCGGCGGTGTTCGCGGCCGCCTGGTTCGGCCGAGGGCGGCAAGCTCCGCGCTCTCGCTGGCTGGCGGTGGCCGTCGTCGCGACGGTCGCGGGCGTCTTGATCGGTTGGACGCTGGAGAAGGCGGCGCTCGAAAGCCTCGGCATCGGCGGCTGGCTGAGATCCGCCGCGCTGGCGCTGGTGGCGCCACCCATCACCGCCGCGGCTCTGACCCAGGGCGTGGCGCTGCCGCGGTTCGCGCAGGTGCTTGGCGGCGTCGACTGTCGCACGCCCGACCGACTGGCGCTCGGACTCGGCCTCGTCTTCGTGGCGCTGTGCGCGATGGCGCTGCAGCAGGCGCTCGGGCTCGTATTCGACCCGCGCTATCGCGACTTCCCCTTCACGGCGCTGACCGCGGCCGGCGTCCCCTATCTGCTGCTGGCGCTCATGAACCCGCGGGAGCGGGGCATCGACGCCATGGCGGAACGCATCACCGCGCTCACTCTCGCCCTGTCCGCCGTCTATGTCGTGCTCAACGAAGGTTTTGCAAACTGGCAGGCGGTCTGGTTCTCCGCCGCGCTAATCCTTCTGGTCATTGTCATGTTGCCGGCCGCGGTCGCGCGAAGCTCAGGATGAGCAGCGCGACCGCGAGCGACGAAGCCGCGACATTGTAGAGCACGATGCCGAAGGCCGCGGCGGCCAGGCCGATCAGAAACAGCTTGAGCGACGGACGAATGAAGTTGAGCACCGCGGCGCCGAGCGCGATGGCACCGAAGACGCTGGAGCTGAACAGCGCGATCGTCACCCGCCGCGTGAGGCAGAGCCAGGTAGCAAGCCCGGCTTCGCAGGGTATGCCGACCGTCGGTTGCTCGATCACCAGGTAGCGCAGATAAAGCGCATAGCCGAGCGCGAGGAAGCCGACGGTCAGCAGCACGTTGGTCTGCCGCGCGGTCGGAAGGAATGGTCGTCGGGTCATCCAGCCACCCTACCACGCGACCGCAAGCGCCACCCCTTTATGGGCAAGCCGGGAGAAGGCTGGTGCAGACCCCGTCAGGGCCAGCGCTGCGCCAAGCGCCTACCGCGCGCCACTCGGCCCAGTCGCTGCAGATCGAAGCGATCCCCGTCTGCCCAAGCGGGTCGCGGTGCCTTCGGTCGGCAAGGCCCTTGTCGCAGTGACAATAGCAAGGCGGCGCGTCTTCATCCGAGCTCCCGAATCCAACGGATGCCCGCAACCCTCTTGTTCCAGTATGGTTTTTGGGCTCGGCGCACCGCGCGTCGGCGGCCGCGATCGCGGACCTGAACGCCCGCCGTCGAAGCCGGTGCCAAAGCCGGCAGGTGGGGACTAGCTGCTGCCCTTCCGTGCTGCGTCCGGCTCGGCTATGAGGGCGCGGATTCTCGGTCTGCGGAGACTTCGTGAGCGCAAGAACCTGCCTGGCCATCGTGCTTGCTGCCGGCGACGGTACCCGCATGCGCTCGCGGCTCCCGAAAGTCATGCACGCGATCGGCGGGCGCTCGCTGTTGGCCCATGTGCTGGCGGCGGTGGCATCCGCCGGCACGACTGCTGCTGCCGTCGTGCTCGGCCCGAGCCAGCATGAGGCCGCGGCAGAGGCGAAGCGGATCCTTCCTGACGTCGACGTATTCATCCAGGCCGAACGTCGCGGTACCGCCCATGCGGCGCTGTGCGCACGCGAGGCTTTGGCGCGCGCGGCCGACGACGTGCTGATCGTTTTCGGCGATACGCCATTGGTGCCGGCGGCGACGCTCACCGGGCTGCGGGAAGCCATCGCCATGGGCGCCGCGGTGGCGGTGCTCGGCTTCCGGCCTGCCGATCCGACCGGCTACGGCCGGCTGATCATGCAAAGCGACCGGCTCGTCGACATCCGCGAGCACAAGGATGCCGACGAAAGCGATCGCGCCATCGGGCTTTGCAACGGCGGCGTCATGGCCCTCGACGGCAAGACGGCGCTGCGGATCCTCGATCGCATCGACGACCGCAACGCGCAACGCGAGTTCTATCTCACCGACGCGGTCCGGATCGCCGATGCGCTCGGGCTCACCGCGGTGGCACTGGAAACCGAGGAGGACGACGTGCGCGGGGTAAACACGCGGGCGCAGCTCGCCGAAGCCGAGGCCGTGTTGCAGAAGCGCCTGCGAGCCGCTGCGCTCGAGAGCGGCGCGACTCTGGTCGCGCCCGATACGGTGTTCCTGGCGGCCGATACCAAGCTCGGCCGCGACGTCGTCGTCGAGCCGTACGTCGTGTTCGGGCCTGGCGTGGTGGTGGAGGACGAGGCCGTCATCCACTCGTTCTCGCATCTCGAGGGCGCCCACGTCGGCACGGGAGCGTCGGTCGGCCCGTTCGCGCGGCTGCGCCGCGGCACCAAACTCGGACCGAAAGTTCGTATCGGCAACTTTGTCGAGGTGAAGGAGGCCGCGATCGCGGCCGGAGCCAAAGCCAATCACCTCGCCTATATCGGCGACGCGCGGGTCGGCAAGGCCGCCAACATCGGCGCCGGCACGATCTTTTGCAACTACGACGGCGTGCAGAAGCACCGCACCGAGATCGGCGACAACGTGTTCGTCGGCTCGAACAGCGCGCTGGTGGCGCCGGTCACGATCGGGGAGGGCGCCTACGTGGCGACCGGATCGGTGGTGACCCAGGACGTGCCGGCGGACGGGCTCGCCATCGCTCGCTCCCGTCAGGTCGTTAAGGAAAACCAGGCGTCGCGCTTGCGCGCGCGCAAGAGCATCGCCAAGGCCAAGCAGCCGCAAATGTCCGATTGACCGAGACCGGCCCTCCAGGCCTTGTCACACGCCGCAATCGTTTGTGATTCCTTAGTTCGTTTGAAGCGGTCTAAGCACGGTTGGGACCAAAATTCGCGGGAAGGCTGCGAGGGGGAGCACGCAGGACATGTGCGGGATCGTCGGAATTCTGGGCCGCGAGGCGGTGGCCACGCCGTTGGTCGAAGCGCTCAAACGGCTCGAATATCGCGGCTACGACTCGGCCGGCGTCGCCACGCTGGAAAAGGGCCATCTCACCCGCCGCCGCGCCGAGGGCAAGCTCAAGAATCTCGAAGCGCGGCTGCACCGCGAGCCGTTGAAGGGCACGATCGGAATCGGCCATACGCGCTGGGCGACGCATGGCCGGGTCAACGAAACCAATGCCCACCCGCATGCCACCGATCAGCTCGCCGTCGTCCACAACGGCATCATCGAGAATTTCCGCGAGCTGCGCGACGAGCTGGAAGCTGCCGGCGTCGAATTCAGGACCGAGACCGATACCGAAGTCGTCGCCCATCTGGTGAGCGCCGAGATGCGGCGCGGCCGAGACCCCGCGCAGGCGGTGCAGGCGGCGTTGCCGCGCATTCGCGGGGTATTTGCGCTCGCCTTCCTGTTCGAAGGCGAGGACGACCTGCTGATCGGCGCACGCAAAGGGCCGCCGCTCGCGGTCGGATATGGCGACGGCGAAATGTATCTTGGTTCCGACGCCATCGCGCTCGCCCCCTTCACCGACACGATCAGCTATCTGGAGGACGGCGACGTGGCGGTGGTGACCCGCAACCATGTCGAGATCCGCGACAGCACCGGTGCGCGCGTGAAGCGGCCGGTGATCAAGACGACCGCGTCGGCGTTCATCGTCGACAAGGGCAACCATCGCCACTTCATGGCCAAGGAGATTCACGAGCAGCCGGAAGTGGTCGGCCACACGCTCGCGCACTACATCGACATGACGACCGAGCAGGTGGCGCTGCCCGGCAAGCTGCCGTTCGACTTCGCCAAGCTCGGGCGGGTGGCGATCTCGGCCTGCGGCACCGCCTTCTATGCCGCAATGATCGCCAAATACTGGTTCGAGCGCTTCGCGCGGCTGCCGGTCGAGATCGATATCGCGTCCGAGTTCCGCTACCGCGAGGCGCCGCTCGATCCCGGCAATCTTGCGATCTTCGTATCGCAGTCGGGCGAGACCGCCGATACCCTGGCGTCGCTGCACTACGCCAAGGAGCAGCGCCAGCAGATCCTGTCGGTCGTCAACGTGCCGACCTCGACAATCGCCCGCGAAAGCGACGTCACCATGCCGACGCTTGCCGGCACCGAGGTCGGGGTCGCGTCGACCAAGGCCTTCACCTGCCAGCTCACGGTGCTCGCGTGCCTTGCGATCGCGGCCGGCCGCGCCCGCGGCGTGCTCTCGGCGGAGGAAGAGCGCAAGCTGGTACGCGCCATCATCGAGGTGCCGCGCCACATGGCCGCGGCGCTGTCGCTGGAGCCGCAGATCGAGCGGTTGGCACGCGACCTCGCCAAGAGCAAGGACGTGCTCTATCTCGGCCGCGGCACCAGCTACCCGCTGGCGCTCGAGGGCGCATTGAAGCTCAAGGAAATCTCCTACATCCACGCCGAGGGCTACGCCGCCGGCGAGCTCAAGCACGGGCCGATCGCGCTGATCGACGAGACCATGCCGGTGATCGTGATCGCCCCGCATGACCGCATCTTCGACAAGACGGTGTCGAACGTGCAGGAGGTCGCGGCGCGCGGCGGCCGCATCATCCTGGTGACCGATGCCCAGGGAGCGCGCGAAGCCACGGCTGGTTCGGTGGCGACCTTGACCCTGCCGGAGATGCCGGCGACGGTCGCGCCGATCGTCTACGCAATCCCGGTGCAGCTCATCGCCTACCACACCGCGGTGATCATGGGCACGGATGTCGACCAGCCGCGCAATCTGGCCAAATCGGTGACGGTCGAGTAGACCGAAAGTCGCACCCGCCGGGCGCGCGCCTGCAATGGCGGGTCGCCCGGCGCACGCCATATAATCGGCGCCGCCGACCCTCGAAACTGCCCAATGACCGCCACCGACAGATCCAGCGTACCGATTGAGCCGACCGCAGCCGCCGAGCTTGAGCCGGTGGCGGTGCCGCACTCCGGCGTCTGGAGCCGCATCCGCACCTATTTCCTGACCGGCCTCGTGGTGGCGGGGCCCGTTACGATCACCCTGTGGCTGGTGTGGTCCTTCGTCACCTGGGTCGACGACTTGGTGCGGCCGTTCATCCCCTTGGCCTATCGGCCGGAAACCTATCTGCCGATCAAGGTGCCGGGGTTCGGGCTGATCATCGCATTCGTGGCGCTGACCTTGCTGGGATTCCTCACTGCCAACCTGGTCGGCCGCACCTTGGTCGAGGCGGGCGAGATGATCCTCGAGCGCATGCCGATCGTCCGGCCGCTCTATCGCGGCTTGAAGCAGGTGTTCGAGACGCTGTTCTCCAAGTCCGGCTCGACCTTCCGCACGGTCGCGCTGATCGAGTTCCCGTCGCCCGGCATGTGGTCGCTGGTTTTTCTGTCCACGCCGCCCGGCGCGGACGTCACCGACCGCCTGCCGCCCGAGGAGCACGTCTCGGTGTTCATGCCTTGCACGCCCAACCCCACCACCGGGTTCTTCTTCTACGTGCCGCGCCGCGGCGTCATCGAGCTCGACATCCCGGTCGAGGCGGCCGCCAAGCTGATCATGACCGCCGGCATGATCCAGCCCGGCGGCAATGGCGACCAGCAGCGCACGCTCGCGGCGCTGGCGCAAACCGCCCGCGCCGCGCAGGCCGCGCAGGCGACCGCGCCGGCGAAGTAACGCCCGTGTCGCCCGGGGTGCGGCGTCCCCGGGATCCGCGCCGCGCGCGGCCCAAGGACAGGCTCCGCGATGCACCACGGATGCTGGATCGCTGGATCCCGGCTTTCCTGGATCGCATTGAAGCAACCGGGGGCCCGGTTCTGCAGCGCACCACTGCCCTTCGCTTGTACTGCGCAAGGCTCGGGACACGCGGCGCTACCCGGGCAGGAGGATGTACCGCTCGATGGAAAGGAAGCGCCGCTCTCGTTATATTAGGCACATGCGCCGAGACGAAGTCATCGCTCGATTGAAAGACGCCGAACCGTCCTTGCGGGCCTTCGGTGTTGCGGCGCTTTACCTGTTCGGCTCGCACGCGCGCGACGAGGCCCGAGTTGACTCTGATATAGATGTGTTTGTGGATCCGGAGTCCGGCGAGGAGTTCGGATTCCTTCCCTATATGGATGCCTATCGCACCATTCAGGATGCAGTCGGCGGTCGTGAGATCGGCTACTCCACGCGCGAAGGCCTGTCCCCGTATGTCCGTGCGGAGATCGAGCGGGAGGCAGTCCGGGTCTTTTGATGGCCGCGAGCAAGAGTCCCCGGCTCCGGCTGGTTCATATCCGTGACGAAATTGACGGGGTGCACGATACCGTCCAGGGGGTCGCCTTCGCCGATTTCCGGGACAGCTACGTGCTGCGTCGGACAATCGAGCGCGCCTTGGAAATCATCTCCGAAGCAGCGCGTGCATTGCCACCCGAGCTGCTGGCCCGTTCCCCGAGGCGCCCTGGAGCGCCATTGTCGCGCTCGGCAATGTCCTGAGGCACGAATACCAGCATCTCGACGACGCGCGTCTGTGGGACATCGCAACGACGCACCTGCCGCAGCTTCGCCCTGTCGTCGTGCGCATGCTTGAAGAATTGGCAGGCTGATCGTCCCAGTGCGGCGGGGCTATCGCTTACCCCGCCCGCAGTAGCCTGATCGCCTCGTCGCGCTCGAACAGGTAGAGCAGGTGGCGCAGCGCCTGCCCGCGCGGCGTCTCGAGCTTGGGATCTTGCGAAAGGATCAGCGCGGCGTCGTCGCGCGCCGCTTCGATCAAGCCGCCGTGCAGCTCGATGCGGGCGACGCGGAACCCCGGCATGCCGCTCTGGCGCGTGCCGAGCAAGTCGCCTTCGCCACGCAGGCGCAGGTCTTCCTCGGCGATGCGAAAGCCGTCCTCGGTCTCGCGCATGATCGCAAGCCGCGCCTTGGCGGTTTCGCCGAGCGGCGCCTTGTACAACAGCAGGCACGTCGACGCCGCCGCACCGCGGCCGATGCGGCCGCGCAGCTGGTGCAGCTGGGCGAGGCCGAAGCGTTCCGCGTGCTCCACCACCATCACGGTCGCCTCCGGCACGTCGACGCCGACCTCGATCACCGTGGTGGCGACCAATAGCTGCGTCTCGCCGGCCGCGAACCGCGCCATGGCGGCATCCTTCTGGCTGCCGCGCAAGCGGCCATGCACGAGGTCGACCGCATCCCCGAACCGCGCCTTGAGCATGCCGAAGCGCTCCTCGGCCGCGGCGAGATCGATGGTCTCGGATTCGGCGACCAGCGGACAGACCCAATAGATGCGCTGACCGTCGCGGATGGCGCGGCCGACCGCCTCGACGACCTCGTTGAGGCGCGACAACGGAAGCGTGCGGGTATCGACCGGCTGGCGTCCGGCCGGTTTCTCGCGCAGCTGCGAGACGTCCATGTCGCCGAAATAGGTCAGCACCAGGGTGCGCGGAATCGGCGTCGCGGTCAGCACCAGCACGTCGACCGCCTCGCCCTTGCGGGCGAGCGCGAGCCGCTGATGCACGCCGAAACGGTGCTGCTCGTCGACCACCGCGAGCGCCAGATCATTGAATGCGACCTCCTGCTGGAACAGCGCATGGGTGCCGACGATCAGATCGAGCGTACCGTCGGCCAGCCGCGCCAGCGTCGCGGCGCGCTCGGCGCCGCGCTCGCGGCCGGTGAGCAGGGCGCACGAGAGCCCGCCCTGCTCGGCGAGCGGCGCAATGGTGGCGAAATGCTGGCGCGCGAGAAGCTCGGTCGGCGCCATCAGCGCGGCCTGTCGTTTGGCCTCGATCACGGTTGCGGCGGCAAGCAGTGCCACCACGGTCTTGCCGGAACCGACGTCGCCCTGCAGCAGGCGCAGCATGCGCTGCGGCCGGCCGAGGTCGGCGACGATCTCCGCGATCGAACGCCGCTGCGATGCGGTCAGCGCGTAGGGCAGGGCGGCCATGATGCGCGCGCGCAGGCGGCCGCTCGCGGTCACCGGCCGGCCCGCCGGCCGGCGCATATGCGCGCGCACCATGCCGAGCGCGAGCTGGCTCGCCAGCAGCTCGTCATATGCGAGTCGCGACCACCCCGGGGTGTCGGCCTCGACGTCGGCCGGCTCGCCCGGCCGGTGCAGGGCCTCGATCGCGGCCTTGAACGATGGCCATTTCTGGCGCGCGATCCACGCTGCGTCCTGCCACTCCGGCAGGGTCGGCACCCGCGGTAAGGCGACCGCCAGCGACTTGCGCAGCTGCGCCACGGTAAGGCCCTCGGTCAGCGGGTAGACCGGCTCGACCAGCGGCAGCTTGTCGAAATCCCTCGGATGCACGACGCGATCGGGGTGCACCATCTGCAGCATGCCGTCGTAGAGCGCGACGCTGCCGGACACGTAGCGCGTCTCCCCGACCGGAAACAGCTTCTCGAGATAGCTCTTCGGCAGGTTGAAATAAGTCACGATCAGGTCGCCGGTTGCGTCGCTGGTGTAGATCAGGTGCGGCGCGCGCGGCCGGTGCGGCGGCGGCGGCCGGTGCCGGTCGACCGTGACCGCAACCGTGACCACGGTGTCGAGCGTCGCGTCGCGCAATGTCGGCTGGTTGCGGCGGTCGATGGCGCCGCTCGGCAGGTGGAACAGGAGATCGAGGACGCGCGCCCCGTCATCGCGCCCGAGCAGGCGCTCGTAGAGCTTCTGCTGCTTGGGCCCGATACCCGCAATGCTGGTCACCGGGGCGAACAGCGGGTCGAGGAGGCTGGGGCGCATTCCTTGAACTTGCAGATCGCTCCTGGATCCTTCCAGACGCGGTCCTTCGGACGGCTCCTCTCAGGATGAGGTGGCGCGCCTGGCATAACACAAGGCTCCTCATGCTGAAGAGCGCGCCAAGGCGCGCGTCTCGAAAGCATGCCCTGACATCCGCCTTCGTGGTCGCTATATAGCGCTCGCCCGGCCCGTCCGGGCTTTTGGCGTTAGCGGAGAAAGCGATGACCGGCACGGCGCGATCGAGCGATGGGCTGGATCCGCGCCGGCGGCGGCTGCTGTTTCGCTCCTGGCATCGCGGCACCCGTGAGATGGACTTGATTCTGGGCCGTTTTGCCGATGCCGCCATTGCCGAGTTGAGCGCGGCGGAGCTCGACGAATACGAGCGTTTGATGGAACGGCCCGATCCCGAGCTCTATTCGTGGATCACCGGCGAAATGCCGGTGCCGCGCGACCACGACACTGCGATCTTCAGGCGCCTGCGAACGTTCCATTCGGCCGATTTCCCATGACGCAATCCCCTGCCCAACTGCTCGTGCCGGGCAAACGCTTGACGCTCGCCGGCGTCGCCGACGGTGCCGAGGGGCTCATCGTCGGCGACCTGGCGCGCTCGCTCGCGGCGCGTTCCGAGGCGCCGGCGACGAGCTTGGTCGTCGTCTGCCGCGATGGCGCGCGGATGGCGGCGCTGGCGCGCGCGGTTGCGTTCTTCGCACCCGACGTCGCAATGCTGGAGTTTCCCGCCTGGGACTGCCTGCCCTACGACCGCGCATCGCCGCACGCGAGCGTGGTTGCCCAACGCATGATCGCATTGTCGCGGTTCGCCCGGGTCAAGCGGCGCCGTGGCCCTGCGATGCTCCTCACCACCGTGAACGCGGCGCTGCAGCGCGTACCCCCGAAGATCGCGATCGCCGGCCAGTCCCTGTCGGCGGCACCCGGCAACCTGCTCGACATGGACGGCGTGGTGCGGTGGCTCGAGCTCAACGGGTTCTCCCGCGTCTCGACCGTGCGTGAACCGGCCGACTATGCGGTGCGCGGCGGCATTATCGACCTCTACGCGCCCGGCATGGAGCTGCCGATTCGGCTCGACTTCTTCGGCGATACGCTCGAGTCGATCCGCAGCTTCGATCCCGAGAGCCAGCGCACGGTCGGCCAATTGCATGCACTCGACCTGGTGCCGGCGGCGGAGTTCCAGCTCACCACCGAGACCATCCGCCGTTTCCGCACCGGCTACGCGGCCGCGTTCGGCGCGCCGGCCCGCGATGACCTGCTCTACGAGGCGGTCAGCGAGGGCCGCCGCCATCAGGGCATGGAGCACTGGCTGCCGCTGTTCCACGAGCGGATGGAGACGCTGTTCGATTATCTGCCCGGCACCCCGGTGGTGCTGGAGCCGCAGGCGGAAGACGCCGCGCAGGAGCGGCTGGCGCAGATCGCCGATTACTGCGAGGCGCGCCGCAAGGCGCTGGAGGCGCCCGCGTCCGGGCCTCCCTACCAGCCGCTGCCGCCCGACCGCCTCTACCTCGGCGCCGACGAGTGGCGCAGCCGGCTCGAGGGCGCGGCAGTGGCAGCGTTGACACCGTTCTCGGTTCCCGCGAGCGGCGCGAGCGCCGTCGAGATGGATACGCGCCAGGGTCACAATTTCGCAGCTGAACGCGCCGCAGCGAACGCCAACGTGTTCGAGGCGGTCAAGAAGCACGTCCTCGCGCTGCAAGCGGCCGACAAGCGCGTCGCGATCGCGCTGTGGAGCGAGGGCTCGCGCGAACGCATGGGGCATGTGCTGGCCGAGCACGCGCTCGGCAATCTCGGCTACGTTGCCTCTTGGCCGGAGCTGCAGGCGCGGCCGAAAGCGGAGATCTCGCTCGCGGTGCTCGGCCTCGAAGCCGGTTTCGAGACCGGCGATTTCGCCGTCATCAGCGAGCAGGACATCCTCGGCGACCGGCTGGTGCGTCCGCGCCGGGCGGGCCGCCGGGCGCAGGACTTCATCGCCGAGGTGACGAGCCTCACCGCCGGCGACCTCGTCGTGCACGTCGACCACGGGATCGGGCGTTTCGTCGGGCTCAACGCGATCGAGGTCGGCGGCGCGCCGCACGACTGCCTGGAAATCCACTATGCGGGCGGCGACAAGCTGTTTCTGCCGGTGGAGAACATCGAGCTGCTCAGCCGCTACGGCTCCGAGGAGGCGGGCGTGCAGCTCGACCGCCTCGGCGGCGGCGGCTGGCAGGCGCGCAAGGCGCGCATGAAGCGCCGCATCCGCGAGATCGCAGCCGAGCTGATCAAGGTCGCGGCCGAACGGCAGCTGCGCGAAGCTCCGCGTCTCACGGTCGCGGCCGGCATGTACGACGAGTTCTGTGCCGGATTTCCCTACGAGGAGACCGAGGATCAGCGCGTCGCCATCGACGTCGTGGTCGACGATCTCGCATCCGGCCGGCCGATGGACCGGCTGGTGTGCGGCGACGTTGGCTTCGGCAAGACCGAGGTGGCGCTGCGCGCCGCGTTCATTGCGGCCATGAACGGCAAGCAGGTCGCGGTGGTGGTGCCGACGACGCTGCTCGCGCGTCAGCACACCAAAACCTTCATCGAACGGTTCCGAGGGCTCCCGGTCAACATCGCGCAGGCCTCGCGGCTGGTGTCCGCTCCGGAGCTCAAGAAGGTGAAGGAGGGGCTGGCCTCGGGCGCGATCGACATCGCGATCGGAACGCATGCGCTGCTCGGCAAGGGCATCCGTTTCAAGGACCTCGGGCTGTTGGTGATCGACGAGGAGCAGCATTTCGGCGTCGCCCACAAGGAGAAGCTCAAGCAACTCCGCACCGAGGTGCACGTGCTCACGCTGACCGCGACCCCGATCCCGCGCACCATGCAGCTTGCGCTTTCGGGCGTGCGCGAGCTTTCCATCATCGCCTCGCCGCCGGTCGACCGGCTGGCGGTACGCACCTTCGTGTCGCCGTTCGACGAGCTGGTGGTGCGCGAGGCGCTGCTGCGCGAACGCTATCGCGGCGGGCAGGGATTCTACGTCGTCCCGCGCATCGAGGACCTGGCGGCTGCCAAGGATTTCCTCGCCAAGCAGGTGCCGGAAATCCGGGTCGCGGTCGCGCACGGACAGATGCCCTCGGCGGTGCTCGAGGACATCATGTCGGCGTTCTACGACGGCAAATACGACCTGCTGCTGTCGACCACGATCGTCGAGTCCGGGCTCGACATTCCCAACGCCAACACCCTGATCGTGCACCGCGCCGACCGCTTCGGGCTCTCGCAGCTCTATCAGCTGCGCGGCCGCGTCGGACGCGCCAAGGTGCGCGCCTATTCGCTGTTCACGCTGCCGAACGAGCGGCGCATCACGCCGCAGGCGGAGCGGCGGCTCAAGGTGCTGCAGTCGCTCGACTCGCTCGGCGCCGGGTTCCAGCTCGCCTCGCACGACCTCGACATCCGCGGCGCCGGCAATCTGCTAGGCGAGGAACAGTCCGGCCACATCAAGGAAGTCGGGTTCGAGCTCTACCAGCAGATGCTGGAAGAGGCGGTGATGAGCCTGAAGGCGGGCTTGGCGGAGCCGGCCGCCGACAAGTGGTCGCCGCAGATCACGATCGGCACGCCGGTGCTGATCCCGGACGACTACGTCGCCGACCTGAGCGTGCGTCTGTCGCTCTACCGGCGGCTGGCGGAGATCGACGACGAGCGCGAGATCGAGGCGTTCGGCGCCGAACTGGTCGACCGCTTCGGCCCGATGCCGCAGGAAGCCGATCACCTGCTCAAGATCGTCGCGATCAAGTCGCTCTGCCGCCGCGCCAATGTCGAGAAGATCGAGGCCGGGCCCAAAGGCGCGGTGCTGTCGTTCCGCGAGGATAGCTTCGCCGACCCGATGGGGCTCGTCGGGCTGATCCGCGAGCAGGGACCGGCGGCGCGCGTGCGCCCGGACATGAAGGTCGTGTTCTTCGACGACTGGGAGAGCGCGCAGGATCGCCTCAAGGGCACGACCGACATCCTGCGCCGGCTCGTGTCGCTCGCCGAGCGCGCCAAGGCGGCCTAACACCCACCACCGTCATCATCCGCGAAAGCGGATGACCCAGTAAACGCCGTAGCCTCCGCGAAATTCACAACTCCGTCGTTTACTGGGTCCCCCGCTTTCCCGGGCGATGACGTCGCGTATATGAACGTCGTCAAGTGAATGAACACATCAGGCAGCAGTCTCGCTCTGGACGCGATGCTTCGCGGCGCGCGTGATTGCGTCGGCGAGATAGGCCGGCTCCTGCGCGCCGGACACTGCGAACTTGCCGCCGAGGATGAAGCAAGGCACGCCGTCGATACCGGCCTCCTTGGCGGATTCGGAGGCCTTTTCGACGCGCTCCACGTCGGCATCGCTCGCAAGCAGCCGGCGCGTGAGGTCGCCGTCCAGGCCGCAGTCGCTCGCCGCGCCGACCAGCACGTCCACGTCCGTCAGGTCGGCGCCGTCGGTGAAGTAGAGATCCATCAGCCGCTGCTTCATGCGGCCGGGATCGCCGACATTGCCCGACCACAAGATCAGCCGATGGCAGTCGAGCGTGTTCGGTTGGCGCGCGATCTTGTCGAGATTGTAGACGAGCCCTTCGTCGGCGGCGGCCGCCGCGACCCGCTTGGCGATCTCCCGGTAACGCTCGACCGAGCCGAACTTGGTGCGCAGATAGTCCGCGCGGCTCATGCCTTCGCGCGGCACCCATGGATTGAGGAAATAGGGGTGCCAGCGCACCTCGACCGGAACCTCGGGCCTAAGCGCGATCGCCTTCTCCAGCCGCCGCTTGCCGATGAAGCACCAGGGGCAGACGACGTCGGATACGACGTCGACCGTGAGCGGTGCGCGGGATGCGGAAGCGTTCATGATCGGTGGTCCCCGTGTTTGTCCGAACGTAGGCGTGCCGGAGAACGATCGCAACCGTGCTCGCTCCCTTCCTTCCCCCGCGTGCTGGGGCGGGCGATTCGGCCGAAGGCCGGGTGGGGAAAATCCCTACGCCGCCGGCTTGCCTTTTCGCCAAAGCCCCGGGCTTCGCCGCCCGTTGCGGTAAAGATCTGGTCGTGCGTGCCAGCCTCGCTGCCGCCGAAAGCCTCGGTCCCGGGTGCGTCAGGTGGGATGGGCTTCTTATTGCCCCTGCGGTTGGCGCCACCACGTTTCGGGCAGGTAGCCGTACAGCGACGTTGCAGCGGGTCGTTCGATTCCGGACCAGCGCGCCACCCATTGTTGCGGCAAATGGAACAGCGGCACCACATAGAATCCGGAGAGCAGCACGCGATCGAGCGCGCGCACGGCGGCAACGAAATCTTCGCGGCTCGCCGCCGCCAGCATCGCCTCGATCATGGCGTCGATGGCGGGGTTCTTGGCGCCCATGTAGTTGCGGCTGCCGGGCTCGTCGGCCGCGGCCGTGCCCCAGTAGAAGCTCTGCTCGTTGCCGGGCGACAATGACGCGCCCCATTCGTTCGGCATCATGTCGAAGTCGAAGGTCTGCCGGCGGCGGTCGTACTGAACGGCATCGACGAGGCGAACCCGCGCCTCGATTCCCGCGCGATTGAGATCGCGAGCAAAGGCCAGCGCGAGGCGCTCGTGGTCCCTGGTCGTCACCAGGATTTCGAACGCGAAAAGCTTCCCGGTCTCGCGCTGGCGCAGGACGGTGTCCTCGAGCTCCCAGCCGGCGGCCGACAGCAGGGCGAGCGCGCGCCGCAGCGTGCCGCGGTCGCGGCCTGATCCGTCGGTCGTCGCCGGCGACCAGGTGCCGGCGAGGATGTCGGCGCGGACCGCCTGCGGGTAAGGAGCAAGCAATGCGCGCTCGCGCGCGTCGGCCGCGCGGCCATGCGAAGAAAGCTCCGAGCTTTCGAAATAGCTCGTCGTGCGGCGATAAAGGTCAAAAAAGAAGTTGCGATTGACCCAGGCGAAGTCGAACAGCAGTCCGAGCGCCTCGCGCACGCGGATGTCGTCGAAAGGGGAACGACGGGTGTTGAACACGAATGCCGTCATCCCCTTCGGCAATCCGGTTTCGAACGCCTCCTTTACGATGCGGTTCTCGCGGGCGGCCGGAAAATCATAGGCCGCCTCCCAGCGCGCCGGATCGGTTTCGGCGCGGACATCGTAGAGCCCGCGCTTGAACGCTTCGAACTGCGTATTTCCGTCGCGGTAGAAGTCGAACCGGATCTCGTCGAAATTCCAGAAGCCGCGGCTGACGGCGAGATCGCGGCCCCAGTAATCCGGGTTGCGACGCAATGTCACGCGCTCGCCGGGGCGCACCTCGGCGACCACATAGGGACCGCTACCGAGCGGGGCGGTAAACGACGTCTGCTCGAAGGTGTCGGGATCGATCCCGTGCTTGGCCAAGACCGGCATGAGCGCGAGGATGAGCGGCAGCTCGCGGTCGTTGGCGCCGGTAAGGTCGAAGCGGACGGCGTCCGCACCGACCGGCTCGGCCTTGACGACCTTGGCGTAGTAGGTGCGGTGGTTCGGCCGCCCGTGATCGCGCAGCAGCTGCCAGGAGAACACCACATCGGCCGGGGTCACCGGCGTCCCGTCGGAGAAGCGCGCCGCCGGATCGATCGTGAAGGTGACGTACGAGCGTGCCGCATCAGTCTCCACTGTGCGCGCGATCAGGCCGTAGAGCGTGAACGGCTCGTCGTAGCCGCGCACCATCAGGCTCTCGACCACGTGGCCGCGGATTTCCTGCAGCGGCAGCCCCTTCACGATGAATGGATTGAGGCTGTCGAACGTACCGATCAGGCCCTGGGTCAGTCGGCCGCCCTTCGGCGCGGCCGGGTTCACGTAACGGAAATGCGCAAAACCCGCCGGCTGGGCCGGCTCGCCGTGCATGGCGATGGCGGGCCGCGGCGTCGGCCCGGCGCCGGCTGCACACACGCAGGACGATGCGAGGGCGCTAGCGGCGACGACGATCGCGCAGGCTGCGGGGCGATGCGCGCCGGACCGGCGTAAGAGTCTCGACACAGTAACTTGTTTGATCGCAGTATTCGTATCGATTCGGTTGCGCTATTATAATACTAACATGACGGCGGGCGCGGATCGCGAGGCCCGCATCCAACCGCGCGAGTGCCGGGTCGGGTGTCACGCTGTTGCCGTATTTGGCGTCGAGACCGCCGTGAGGGGCGCCAGCGTCGGATTAGCCGGAACGCGGCGAGCAAGAGGGTCCAATTGATGAATTTTCGGATGATGACCGTGCCCGCGCGGTGCTCGCTGGGTTTCGCGGCGGCTGGCGTCTGCGCCCTGATCGCCGCATCGACCGCGCTCGCGCAGCAGCCGGCGCAACCGCAACGGCCGCCGGCGCAGCAGCGCCCGGCGCAGCCGGCGCGTCCGGCCCAGCCGCCGGCGCAGCCGCAGGCGACGCCCGCGCCGGCGGCCCCGGCGCCGCAGGTGCCGACGACCGCGGAGACCCCGCCGCTGATCTATTCGCCCTGGACCAAGGTGTGCGGCAAGGAAGGCCAGCCCGGACAACCGTCGCAGAAGGAAGTCTGTTTCACCATCAAGGAGGCGCGCCTCGACACTGGGCAGTTCGTGGCCTCCGCCGGCCTGATCGAGGTCAACGGCGACCAGAAGAAGATCTTGCGGGTCACGCTGCCGCTCGGTCTGATGCTGCGCAACGGCACGCGCATGGTGGTCGACTCGCAGCCGCCGATGACCGGCCTGTTCTCGTTCTGCCTGCCGAACGGCTGCTGGGCCGACTTCGAGGTGGCCGCCGATTTCGTCGGCCGCATCAAGAAGGGCCAGTCGATGGTCCTGCAGGCGTTCAATCTCAACGGCCAGGTGGCGAGCTTCGCATTCCCGCTGGTCGACTTCGCCAAGGCCAACGAGGGGCCGCCGACCGATCCGAAGGTTTTGGAGGAGCAGCAGAAGAAGCTGCAGGACGAGTTGCAGCGCCGTGCCGACGAGGCGCGCAAGAAGCTCGAGCAGCAGCAGCAGACGCCACCCAAGCAGTAGGCATAGCCAAGTGTTTGAAACGGGCGCGCGCCGAGCGCGCCCGTTTCGTTTGGGTTGCGCGGAGGCTAGTTCAGCGCGGTGTTGCGCGGCCGGTAGACGCCGTCGGCGTCGCGCTCGAACACTTCGGCGACCTGCGGGTGTCGGATCGGCTCGCCCGACGTGTCGGGAAGCAGGTTCTGCTCCGATACGTAGGCGATGTACTCGGTCTCGGCGTTCTCCGCGAACAGGTGGTAGAACGGCTGGTCCTTGTGCGGCCTGATCTGGGCCGGGATCGATTGCCACCATTCCTCGGTATTCGAGAATGTCGGATCGACGTCGAACACCACGCCGCGGAACGGGAACACGCGGTGCCGGACCACTTCGCCGATCTTGTACTTGGCCTCGCGGGGCTTGCTCATGGTCCGTCAATAGTAGTGATGCGGCGGCGAACCCGCCAGTGGCACGGCGTGCGTCCGGTGTGGATTGATCGTGGTGACCGCGACCGCTAGCCAAGGGTCCCGCCCGGCACCGGCCGCCGGTCCGCGCGCCACGCATGCTCGATGCCGTCAAACTGGCGCTGCCGTGCTTCCGTCACGCTGACGACCGTGATGCTGGCGGTGAAGATGCGATCGCTGCCGCCGGCGCTGTTCTCTTGATTGCTCCGACGGCGTAGGGTGAAGCCGCCGAAAGCGATGCCGACCGCCGCTTGCACAAACGGATGACGGATGACCGATGACCCAGCCCCTCTCCGGCGTCTTCGTTCTCGATTTCACCACGCTGTTGCCGGGGCCGCTCGCGACCCTGATGCTGGCGGAAGCCGGCGCCGAGGTGGTGAAGATCGAGCGCCCGGGGGGCGAGGAAACGCGCAAATATCCGCCGCGTTGGGAGAACCAGTCGGCCGCCTTCGCCCTGCTCAATCGCGGCAAGAAGAGCGTGGTGCTTGACCTCAAGGACGCGGTGGCGCGCGAAAAGCTCGATCCGCTGCTGCGACGCGCCGACGTTCTGGTCGAGCAGTTCCGTCCCGGCGTGATGGCGCGGCTTGGCCTCGGCTACGATGCGGTGCGCGCCATCAATCCGCGTATCGTCTTCTGCTCGATCAGCGGCTACGGCCAGACCGGACCGCGCGCGGGCGCGGCCGGTCATGATCTCAACTACATCGGCGCGACCGGCCTTTTGGCCCTCAATCCCGGGCCGCTCGACCGACCGGTCGTGCCGCCCGGCCTGATTGCCGACATTGGCGGCGGCACGCTGCCGGCGGTGATGAACATCTTGCTCGCCCTGCGCCAGCGCGACTTAACCGGCGCGGGGAGCCACATCGACATCGCCATGACCGACGCGATGTTCACCTTTGCCTGGCATGCACTCGCTGCCGGGCACGCGCAGGGGCGCTTCCCGGGGCCCGCCGAAGCGCGCGTCGCCGGCGGATCGCCGCGCTATCAGCTCTATCCGACCCGCGACCGCAAGCTGGTTGCGTGCGCGGCGCTCGAGCAGAAATTCTGGGAGACATTCGTCGCAACCATCCGCCTTCCGCCGGCGCTGGCCGACGATGCGGCCGACCCGGCAGCCACCAAGGCCGCGGTTGCGGGCATCATCGCCAAGGAGGCCGCAGAGCATTGGCGGCCGATCTTCGCCGCCGCCGATTGCTGCGTGACCATCGTGGCGTCGCTCGAAGAGGCGTTGCGCGACCCGCATTTCGTCGCGCGCGGCCTGTTCACGCACCGGCTCGCGGCCGGGTCCGGCGCCACCATGCCGGCGCTCCCGCTGCCGATCGCCCCGCAGTTCCGCGATCCGCCGGGTACCGCCAAGGCGGCAAGCGCGCTCGGCGCGCACGACGCGATGCTGGCGAGGTAGCTGCAACCGCTCAAGAAGCGCCGGCCGCGAGCCCTCACTGGGCTCTTGCGCGAATGGTCGTACGCTTCCCAGGCCGCTTGCGTGACCTCGTCGATTTCGCCGGAGAGCGCGGCGAATGCGGGATCTTGGAACTGCGATCGAAAGCGCTCTTTGAATGTGGTTCGTCGAGCCGAAGGCTGGGCATTCCTTTACGCGGCTCGGGCGCCTTGCCGTTCTTCAGTGAAATTGAGCATCCGTTCCATTTTCTCCCGTCGCTGCGCCGCGCCGTTGCGTCGCCGCTGCAGGCTTTCTTGCACACTCGGTGATGGGTCGATAAGGCAACTCGGCCATCGGCCGCTGAGTTCCAAGGGCGCGCGGCGCTGTCGCGGTTCGACCGCAGCGCCGAGGGTATGTTGTCGGCCGCAACCAAGGCACCGGGAGGTGAAGAATGCACGACAATGTGGGCGCGGCGGCGCGAGTCGAAATCAGGCACGTCGGCCCCGATGACGCGATGCTGTTCGACCGAGTCGCGCCGGACGTGTTCGATGCGCCGATCGATAAGGAACGTCTTGCCGCCTACCTGCGCGAGCCCAACTATTGCATGCTCGTCGCCATGCGGGACGGCGAAGTGGTCGGGCAGGTCGCCGCCGTGATCCACCGCCACCCGGATAGGCCGACCGAGCTCTATATCGACGAAGTCGGCGTCACGCCCGCGCTGCAGCGGCAAGGCATCGCCCGCCGCATGCTCGACGCGATGCTCGCGCTCGGCAAGCGACGGGGATGCGAGGAGGCCTGGGTGGGCACCGAACCGGACAATGTGCCGGCGCGCCGGCTCTATGAATCCTACGGCGTCGATGCCGAGACTTTCGTCATGTATCTCGTCAAGCTTTGAGCGACGCAAAGCCACCGATGGCGTCCCGATCATCTGTTCGTGATCGTTCTCGCGTTCGCGCGCGTTCGCGGCCGGAGTCGGCCCAAGCGGCTGCCCGAGCGGTAGATACGACGTTCAGCTCGGCAGTGGCTCGCCGCGCATCAGCCGCGGCGTGCCGGCGCGCGGCGTGACGCCCTCGCGCATGAGCGTCCGGCGCAGCGGCCCGACACGATCGAGCAGATAGAGGCCGAAGCCGCGTAGCCCGGCAAGCGGCAGGAAGTCGGAGAGCAGGCTGCGGTTGAGGAGATCGATCGCCATGGTGCGGCTGGCAACGTCGCCGCGACGCAATTCGTCGTACCGCGCCAGCAGATCGGGCGAACCGATGTCCGTCCCCGCCCGCCGCGCGTCGATTGCCAGCTCGGCGATCATGGCGGCATCGCGCAGGCCGAGATTGAGGCCCTGCGCCCCGATCGGCGGCATCACGTGCGCGGCCTCGCCGATGAGCGCAATGCGGTTCGATCCGAAAGTGTGCGCGGTCGCGATCGCCAGCGGAAACGCGCCGCGGCCCGGTTCCACGCTGATCTTGCCGAGGATCGAATGCGAGCGGCGCTCGATCTCGGCGGCGAGCGTCGCATCGTCCTGCGCGGCGAGTGCGGCTGCTTCGGGCGGCTCGACCACCCATACCAGGCTCGATCGGCGGCCCGGCAGCGGCACCAGTGTGAACGGGCCGGTGCGCGTGTGGAACTCGGTCGAGGCATTGCCGTGCGGCCGGCTGTGGGCGAAGTTGAGCGCGAGCGCGGTCTGCGGGTAGCTGCGCGCATCGATGGCGGTGCCGGTCGCGGCACGGGCCAATGAATGGCGGCCGTCGGCGCCGATGGCGAGGCGGGCATGCACGCGGCCGCCACCGCTCATCACCACCGTCACCCGTTGGCCCGTGACCGCGATCTGCTCGGCGCTCGCCGTGACGATCGCGAGCGATCCGAGCTCGGCAGCGCGGGTCTCGAGCGCGACGGTGAGGTGGCGGTTCTCGATATTGTGGCCGAAGGCCTCGAGCCCGATCTCGGCGGCGGCGAACGCGACTTCGGGGGCCCGCAGCAGGCCCGGCCGGTCGTCGACGATGCGCAGGATCTCGAGCGGGGCGGCATGCGCGCGGCATCGCTTCCACACGCCGAGCGTCTCGAGCGCGCGCACCGAGCCGGCGAGCAGCGCGGTGGTGCGGCTGTCGGGTTGCGCCGGCTTCGCCACCAGCGCGGTTTCGACGCCGGCGACCGCGAGCGCGATCGCGGCCGTCAAGCCGGCCGGCCCGCCGCCGATCACGACGGCGTCAACGATGCGGTTTTCGGCGCCGTTTGAGTTCATCCGACGGAGTCATTACGCTTTTGCGCGGGGCATTTACAGGGTGGGCCCACGTCCACCCTTCACCGCATGGGCATCGGCGTCGGTGAGCCGCGACCGCGGCGAGACACGGCGCCGCGCGCGCGACTTCCGCCAACGAGGCACGATGGCTACGTCCGAGCACGACGTTCCCCCTGCGACCCGCGCCGCGGCGTTCGGCGTGCATGTCCTCACCGCGTCCGGCGCCGGGCTCGGGCTGCTCGCGCTGCTAGCGGCGGTCGAGCAGCGCTGGGCGCTGATGTTCCTCTGGCTCGGCATCGCGCTGATCGTCGATGCGGTGGACGGCGCGCTGGCGCGGCGGCTCGCCGTCGCCCGCCTGCTGCCGCGCTGGTCCGGCGACGTGCTCGACCTCGTCGTCGATATTTTGACTTACGTGTTCGTGCCGGCCTATGCGATCGTAACCGGCGGCATCGTGCCGGAACCGATCGCGGTTCCTCTGGGTTTGCTGATCGTCATGACCGGCACCTTGTATTTCGCCGATGCGCGGATGAAGAGCGTCGACAATTACTTCCTCGGCTTCCCGGCGGTGTGGAATGCGGTGGCCTTCTATCTGTTTCTACTTCCGCCCTCCCCATGGCTGGCGGCGCTCGCGGTGGTGGCCTTGGCGGCGTTGACGTTCGTGCCGGTTCCCTTCGTCCATCCCTTCCGCGTGGTGCGCTTGCGCCTGTTCAACGCGGTTCTGCTGGCAGCCTGGGCGGTGCTCGCCGCGCTCGCGCTCTGGCACGACCTGGCGCCCGCCGGCTGGGTGACCCTCGGACTTTGCGCCATCTGCGCCTACTTCCTCGGCGCAGGCCTCATGCGTCGTGCCGAGCCCGCTTGACCGATGCTCGATCTCCTGACCGACCCGAACGCCTGGGCCGCGCTGATCACGCTGACGGCGCTCGAGATCGTGCTCGGCATCGACAACATCGTGTTCATCTCGGTGCTGGTCGGACGCTGCAACGAGCGGCAGGCGCGGCGCGCCCGCCAGATCGGACTTCTGTTCGCGTTCATATTCCGGGTCGTCCTGCTTCTCATGTTGACCTGGATCATGCAGCTGACGCAGCCGGTATTCACCGTGCTGGCGCAGGAGTTCTCGTGGCGCGATCTCATCCTGATCAGCGGCGGCATATTCCTGATCGCCAAGGCGACGCACGAGATCCATGCCGAAGTCGAGGCGGAGGATCACGATGCGCTCGCAGCCTCGCCCAAGGATTCCTTTCTCTGGATCGTGGCTCAGCTGGTGGTGGTCGATCTCGTGTTCTCGCTCGACTCGATCATCACCGCGATCGGCATGGCCAAGGACATCGAGGTCATGGTCGCCGCGATCGTGATCGCCATGATCGTGATGTATGTCGCCTCCGGCCCGGTCTCCGGTTTCATCTCGCGTCACCCGACCACCAAGATGCTGGCGCTGGCGTTCCTGGTGCTGATCGGCGTCGCCCTGGTCGCCGACGGGTTTGGCGTGCATATTCCGCGCGGCTACATCTACTCCTCGATGGCGTTCGCGGCCGCGGTCGAGTTGTTCAACGTGCTCGCCGGGCGCAACCGGCGGCGCCGGCAGCGGCTGCGTGCGCGCTATTCGGGCGGCAAATCGATGGAACCCAAGGCATGAGCGTCAAGATCCTCCTGGTCACTGGTGGCGGCCGCGGCATCGGCGCGGCCTGCGTGCGTCTCGCCGCCCGGCAGGGCTATGACGTTGCGGTCAACTACAAGAGTAATGCGCAGGCCGCGGACCGCGTGGTCGAGGAGGTGAGGGCGCTGGGCCGGCGCGCCATCGCGGTGCAAGGCGACATGGGGCGCGAGGACGATGTCGCGCACGCGTTCGACACCATCGATCGCGAGCTCGGCCGCCTGACCCATCTGATCTACAACTCCGGCATCACCGGCAAGGCGTCGCGGGTCGAGGCGGTCGCGGCCGCGACCTTGCGCGACGTGTTCGAGGTCAACGTGTTCGGCGCGTTCTATTGCGCGCGCGCCGCGATCCCGCGCATGTCGACGCGGCACGGCGGTCCGGGCGGTGCGATCGTCCTGATCTCGTCCGGCGCGACCACGCTCGGCGGCGCCGGCGAGTATGTCTGGTACGCGGCATCGAAGGGCGCGATCGATTCGATGACCTACGGCCTCGGCCGCGAGCTTGCCGGCGAGGGCATCCGTGTCAACGCGGTTGCGCCCGGCCTGATCGACACCGAGATCCATTCGCCCGGCCGCCTCGATCGGCTGCAATCCCTGGTGCCGATGGGTCGCATCGGCACTGCCGAGGAGGCCGCAGCCAACGTGCTGTTTCTGCTTTCCGATGCCGCCTCCTACGTCACCGCCAGCGTGCTGCGCGTGAGCGGCGGCCGCTGAGCGCTGCCGGCGGCTGGCGACGGCCCGGCTCTCTTGTGTCCGCGCCGGCCGCCCGTATGATGCCGCCCGCGCCGGCGGAAAGCCGCACTGGATACAGTGGTGGTCGCGCCTTGGCGCAGCCTTACCAACGCAGGGAGACGAGTATGGTCGCAGCGGTGCGCGTGCATAAGACCGGTGGTCCGGAGGTGCTGACCTACGAGGACGTCGAGGTCGGTCAACCCGGTCCCGGACAGTTGCGGGTGAAGCAGCACGCCGCCGGTCTCAACTACATCGATACCTATTTCCGCAGTGGCCTTTATGCGGCGCCTTCGATGCCGTTCGTGGCCGGCAACGAGGCGGCCGGGGAAGTGACGGCTGTGGGGCCGAACGTCACCGAGTTCAAGGTCGGCGACCGGGTGGCCTATGTGGCGCCCATGTGGGGCTATGCGGCCGAGCGGTTGGCGCCGGCCGAGCGCGCCGTGAAGCTGCCGGAGCAGATCTCCTACGAGCAGGCGGCCGGCATGATGCTCAAGGGCATGACCGTGCAATACCTCTTGAACCGCACGTTCAAGGTCGAGAAGGGCATGACTATCCTGATCCACGCCGCCGCCGGCGGCGTCGGCCTCATCGCCTGCCAATGGGCCAACCACCTCGGCGCCAAGGTGATCGGCACCGTCGGATCGAAGGCCAAGGCCGATCTTGCATCCCGCAATGGCTGCCACCACACCATCCTCTACCGCGACGAGGATTTTGTCGCGCGCGTCAAGGAGATCACCGGTGGGGCGATGGTGCCCGTGGTCTACGACGGTGTCGGCAAGGACACCTTCCCGGGGTCGCTCGACTGCCTGGCCCCGCTCGGCATGTTCGTGACCTACGGCAACGCGTCCGGCCCGATCGAGCCGTTCAGCCTGCTGCTGTTGTCGCAGAAGGGCTCGCTCTACGCCACGCGGCCGACGCTCAATACCTACACGGCCAAACGCGAGGATCTGCTCAAGACCGCCCAGGACCTGTTCGACGTCGTGATCAAGGGAGCGGTGAAGATCCCGATCAACCACGTCTACGCGCTCAAGGATGCGCCGCAGGCGCACCGCGACCTCGAGGGCCGCAAGACCACCGGCTCGGTGATCCTGAAGCCGTGACGCCTCGGGTCCCGGGGCAGCGCCGCACGCAGTGATCCGCCGCAGACCCGGGACCCCGGTTGTTTCCTTCGGCAAAGTCAAAGAACCCGGCGCACCGCATGCGCAGCCGCGCCATGCGCTGCAGCGCGTCCGGGACACGATTTCAGAACCCCACCGCCATGCCGTGCAGATCGTAGGCGTCGGCGCGCTCGATCTTCACCCGTGCAATCTCGCCGACGCGCAAGGGGCGGCGGCTGGCGACATGGACGGCGCCATCGATCTCGGGCGCGTCGCCCTTGCCGCGGCCCTTGGCGATCCCCTGATCAGATCCGGAAACCGGGCCCACCTCGTCGATGATGACGTCGAGCGTGCGGCCGACCTTGCGTTTGAGCCGCTTGGCCGAGACCGCCTGCTGGCGCTGCATCAGACGATGCCAGCGATTCTCCTTCACCGCGTCGGGAACCGGCGGCGCGACCGTGTTCGCGGCCGCGCCCGCGACCGGCTCGTAGCGGAAGCAGCCGACGCGATCGAGCTCGGCTTCGTCAAGCCAGTCGAGCAGCGTCTCGAACTCCGCATCGGTTTCGCCCGGAAAGCCGACGATGAAGGTCGAGCGGATGGTGAGATCGGGGCAGATCGCGCGCCACGCGCGGATACGCTCGAGCGTCTTTTCCTGCGCGGCCGGGCGGCGCATGCGCCGGAGCACCGCCGGATGCGCGTGCTGGAACGGGATGTCGAGGTAGGGGAGGATTTTCCGCTCCGCCATCAGCGGGATCACCGCGTCGACGTGCGGGTAGGGGTAGACGTAGTGCAGGCGGACCCAGACGCCGAGCTCGCCAAGCGCTTGCGCAAGATCGAGGAAGCGCGCCTTCACGTCGCGGCCGCGCCAGCTCGACGCCGCATACCTGATGTCGAGCCCGTAGGCCGAGGTATCCTGGGAGATGACGAGCAGCTCCTTTACCCCGGCCGCGACCAGCCGCTCCGCCTCGCGCAGCACGTCGGCCGCCGGCCGCGACACCAGGTCGCCGCGCAGCCGCGGAATGATGCAGAACGTGCAGCGGTTGTTGCAGCCTTCGGAGATCTTCAGATAGGCGTAGTGCCGCGGGGTAAGCTTGATGCCCTCCGCCGGCACCAGGTCGAGAAACGGGTCGTGCCGCGGCGGCGCGGCGCGATGCACCGCCTCGACCACCGACTCGTACTGCTGCGGGCCGGTGACGGCGAGAACCTGCGGAAAACGGTCGGTGATCTTCTCCGGCTCCGCCCCCATGCAGCCGGTCACGATCACCTTGCCGTTCTCGGCGAGCGCCCTGCCGATCGTCTCGAGCGATTCCGCCTGTGCGCTGTCGAGGAATCCGCAGGTGTTGACCAGCACCAGGTCGGCGCCCTGGTGGTTGCGCGCGAGCTCATAGCCTTCGGCGCGCAGGCGCGTGATGATGCGCTCGGAATCGACCAGCGCCTTCGGGCAGCCGAGCGAGACTAACGAGATTTTTGCGGCCGGTGCCTGGCTCATCGTGGTCTGTCAGGGTCAGTAACTTGGGCGGCACAGCTTGCAGCGCCGCGCCGGCTCACTAGCGTCTTGCGGGTGAAAACGCAATTTGCGCACAATGGCGGTCCGCCGCGCGCCGAAACAGCTTTCCCCCAACCAAGGAGGTGACCATGGCCGACCCGATCATCTTTCCCGGTACCGTCGACTGGTCGGGCGAGAATCCCGGCATCTCGCTCAAAGAGACGCCGGACGGGCCGTTCGTCGCGCTTGCGAGCTTCTTCCGCGTCGTGCTCTCGCCGCACGGCCGCGGCCACGCCCTGGTGCTGTTGCAGTCGCCGCAGGAGGCCAACCCGCCGGCGGAGCGGGCGAACTATTGCTTCCATGACAACGAGCCGCTGGCGCGCTACCTGGTCGCCGAATTCGTTTCGCATTTCGGCGCCTGGAAAGGGCAGGCGGGGCTCGCCAACCTCGCCTATCGGCGGCTCGACGGCGTCGAGGCGGCTGGCGATCCGGCCAAGGATTACAGCGAGACGGTACGCTCGGGGGATCTCACGGTGCGTCTCGCCTGGAGCGGGCTCGGCAAGCCGTTCTGCTTCGCGTTGCCGCCGGACAAGTCGGCGACCGGGCGGCACTCGATGCCGAGCCTGTTCGTCGGCTGCCAGGATGCGAGCGTGACGGTGAATGGCCGTAAGCTGCCCGGTAGGCCGGTGCCGCGCGAGATCGCCGGCCACACCATCACCACCGCCATGCTGGCGTTTTCGGAGACCTGGATTCGGGTCTAGCTGGACTTGGGGGCCGGTGACCAAGCCGGCCCGGGCTTAGTATCCGTAGCGGTCGCGCCGGGTCAGGAAGTCGTCGGCGTACGCGGGGTGGCGGGGCGTGGGCGCATAGCTGTAGGCGGTACCGGCCTCCAGATCGCGCAGCCGCCGGCGGGCCTCGCGCCTGACGCTTGCCTTGGCGCGCGCCGCGCGCTCGCGCTCGGCGGCCCGCCTCTCGTCGGCGTCTTGCGCGTGGGCGTTCTGCGCGCGCGGGGCCACATAGGGCGCCGGGGTTGCCGCGAGCTTTGCGCGCAGCGTGTCGGCCCGCTCCCGTTCGGCCTGCGCCGCCGCTCGTTCCTTCTCGGCGAATGCTACACCCTCGGCCTTTCGTTCCAGCCAGGCCTGGATGCGCGGCGATGCCGTCGCGCTCGGCGCCAGCCGCGCCGCCGCGTTCCGGGCACCCGGTTCTGGTGGCAAGGAAACGACCGCGGCCGCTCCACCGACGATGGCAGTCACGGCACCGAGATAAGCGAGCAAGCCGAGGAGAACGCGCATGGTACGAGCGCAACGCGCGGTGAGGCTGCAAAGTTCCGCCGTCGGTGATCGTCCGCATTTGCCTATCAGACGGCGTGCACCTGGTCGGCGCAATCAGCCCCAGGGCCGTAGGAGCTTTGCCTGAGCGGATTCGGATACAGCCCGATGGCCGCGGGGATGCCTTGCCTGCGAGGCGCCTTTTCCCGACAGTGCCCGCGCGGCGTCGGTCGGTTGCCTGAAACTGGCGTCAGGCCAAACCGGGCGTGAGCGATGCGAGCTGGGTCGGTAACCGAGAAGATACGGCCGTTCCGCTGGCGCATCGCGTTCACCTATGCGCTCACCGTCATCGAGGACCTGCTGGAGCTGTCCTATCCATGGGCCACGGGGCTCGCGATCAACGGCTTGCTGGCGCGGGATTATCGCATGATCGCGCCGGTGATGATCGCCTGGCTGCTGCACACCGCGATCAGCTGCGGCCGGCAGATGTACGACACGCGCCTCTACACCCAGGTCTACAACACCATCGTGACCGATACGGTGCTGCGCCAGCGCCAGGCCGGTGTCGAGCCCACCAAGGTGGCGGCGCGCTCGGCCATGTCGCGCGAGTTCGTCACCTTTTTCGAGAAGGACATGCCGGTCGTCCTCAATACGCTGGTGAGCATCGTCGGCTCCGCCGCCATCCTGTTCTACTACGACCTCATGATCGGCGCGGTCGCCGCGCTGCTGTTCATCCCGGTCGCCATCATCAACCGCAGCTACATGCGTCGCTCGTTGATGCTCAACGAGGGACTCAACAACCAGCTCGAGCACGAAGTGCAGGTGATCGAGGCGGCACAGGAGGGAGCCGTCGCCCGCCATTTTGCCGAGGTGCGCAACTGGCGCGTCAAGCTGTCCGACGCCGATGCCTTCAACTGGACCATCATCGAGGGGCTATCGATCCTGGTGTTCCTGCTAGTGCTGGTGCGCGTCGCCTATATGCCGGGCGCCGATGTCGGCACCATCTTTGCAATCTTCGTCTACGTCTGGCGCCTGATGGAAAAGCTTGACCTGATGCCGCAGATCGTCCAGCAGCTCATGCGTCTCAAGGACATCCGCCGACGGATCGAGGCCGGCGCCTCGATCGAGGCGATCGGCGAGCAAATCCAGCGCACCGGCACCGACAAGGCCGGGCCGCCCTGACGGCGACCGTCGAAGCAAATGTGCGGGCAGCGTCTAACCGCGGGCGGTGCGACGGCGATCGCGCCTTCGCCCAATCCTATTAGTCTTCAGGGTAGTCCTGACCGAGCTTGGTTTCGACGGCTCCGATCCGCTCGGAAAGTGTCCGAAAGTCGGCATCCGAAGCGGTGAAACTGATGCTGTTCAATCTCGCCGACAGCGACGCCACCTGACCGCGCAGCCAATCGAGCTTTTTGTCTACCGTCAGATCTCTCCATTCGTCGTCTGTCATCGGAGATGTCCCTTGGATCGGGCAACGCACAGCCAGAGCTGGCGGGCGATCATATAGATTTGGCCTCGCGCACGCGAGGCTGATGCGCGGCTGCCGGCGTGTCGCTCGCCGGTTTGCCGCGACGCGGTTCGCCGCGCCGGAGCGCCGCGCTTTGGCTCGGATGGCCGCGAAACCGGGAACACTTCGCGCGCGTATTCCGCGTACACCTGCACCGGAGCACACCCCTTGCAATTTCGTCGTGGCCCACCAATTTTTTTGACCGGCGCGGGTCCTGAATTCCCCTCAGGTGTGCGCCCGCGCCACCCTTGCCCCTGGCCTCGGCCGGGGGCCTTTGTTTGGTGATGAACGGTGAATGGGCCGGCCGCGCTCCGGCGGCGTCTAACCTTTGCGGAAGGCGCGATCATCCAGCCCGGCTGGTCATCGTAATCGATTCCCAGGTCGCAGGTTCGTTACGCGCCGGGGCTCCCTTGGTCCTTGTTTGCCCACGCGCGGCCCGATAGGTTCGCGTCAACAACCAAAGATGGCCACCAACCGACGTTCGCCCTGAGGCGGGCTGAGAATGGTCGGCGCGGGACGTTGCAGCAGCTGACCGGGATCCGAGTGGCGAGCGGGGAAGGGCGCCATGCTGGAAGGCGTCATGCTGCTGTGGTTTCTGTTGACCGCAGCGGCGCTGCTGTTCGTAGCGGTGGACATCCGCACCACGCCGGAATCCCCGGTGCTCAAATGGGGCTTCATACTGCTGACCGCCTATACCGGCGTGGTAGGCGCGTTCCTCTACGTGCTCGGCTGTCGCGAGCCGCTGCCTGGATTGCACGAGCAATATGTCGCTGCCCGCTGGCGCCAGACCTTGGGATCGACCATGCATTGCGTCGCCGGCGACGGCGTCGGCATCATCGCAGGTGCGGTACTCTCGGCGCTCTTCGGTCTCGCGGGCCTTATCGAGGTGGCGATTGAATACGCGCTCGGCTTTGCCTTCGGCTGGACCATCTTCCAAGCGCTGTTCATGCGCGACATGGCCGGCGGCTCCTACCGGCGCGCCCTGGCGAGCACGTTCATCTCGGAGCTGTTGTCGATGAATCTCCTGATGGCCGGCATGGTCCCGACGGTGATGACGCTGCGCGCGCACATCCCGGCGGCGGCAGATCCCGCGACCGCGAGCTTCTGGTTCGTGATGTCGATGGGTTTGCTGGTCGGATTTATCGTCGCCTATCCGATGAATTGGTGGCTGGTGGCCAATCACCTCAAGCACGGCATGATGACCGTGCGTCCGACGACCGCAGCTGCTGTCGTGCATGCGCCTGCCCACGCTGCCGCCGCAGCCGCCGGGCATTCGCATTCGCAAGCGGCGGGCACGGTCACGGCCAGCGGACATGCCACGCAGCCGCCTCTGCCGCTGATGACCCTGTTGTCGTTCGTGGCGCTGGCGACGGGGATTGCGATCGCGCTGCTGGCGCGGCCGTGAGTCGGAGGCCGGAACGGGAGGTTGTCATGCTTACTCGCCGTCGCCTTCTGCTGGGCGCCGTAGCCGCGGCGCCGATGCTGCCGAGCGTTGCGCGGGCACAGCATGCGGCGCAATCGCGCGACGATCGCGATCACGGCGCGCCCACCCTGCTGCGGCTCGAGCGCCGTTCCATCGAGGTGAACGGAAAACCAGCCTCCGTCTTTGGAATTCGCCAGCCCGACGGCACCTTCGGCATCCGGACCGCGGTCGGCCAGCGTTTTCGCGTACGCGTCGAAAACCGCATTGATGAGCCCAGCCTGATACACTGGCACGGGCTCACTCCGCCCTGGGAGCAAGATGGGGTGCCGGGCATTTCCGGGCCGCCGATCCCTCCGGGCGGCAGCGCCGACTACGATTTCCCGCTGCGCTTCGGCGGCACCTTCTGGATGCACTCCCATCAAGGGTTCCAGGAGCAGCTCCTGATGGCCGCGCCGCTGATCATCCGCGATGCCCGGGACCGTCCCGGCGAGCAGGAGGTGATCGTGATGCTGGCCGATTTCAGCTTCACGCCGCCGGAAGAGATCTATCGGGCGCTCCGGAGCGGGCGCGACATGACATCGACGAAAGAGCCCGCCTCGGTTGCGATGCCGGGCATGCCGAAGATGCAGCATGCCGGCGGTGCGATGCCGGCCGGCATGACGATGGGCGGTGCAAGCCCGGGCAAGCCCGACTTGAACGACGTCAAGTACGACGCCTTTCTCGCCAACGACCGCACGCTTGCGGACCCCGAGGTAGTGAAAGTGGTGCCCGGCTCCCAGGTGCTGCTGCGCCTCATCAACAGTTCCGCGATGAGTGCATTCCACATCGATCTCGGCCGGCTCGACGGCGCGTTGGTCGCGGTCGACGGCTTCGGCGTCGTGCCGGTGGTCGGCCGACGTTTTCCCCTCGCGGTGGCGCAACGGCTCGATGTCCGGCTGACGATTCCGCGCGGTCCGGCGGCGTATCCCGTGCTCGCGGTGCTCGAAGGAGAGCGCATGCAGACCGGCATCGTGCTGCAGGCCGGCAACGCGCCGATCACGCGCGTCCCCGGCTCCGCGGCGGCGGCTTCGCCGCCGCTCACGCTCGACCTTGAGCGCCGCTTGCGCGCCCTCCGGCCGCTCAAGCCGCGCAAGGCGGACCGCACGCACACCATAAATTTGACCGGCGAAATGCAGGGCTATCTCTGGTCGATCAACGGCGTCTCCTGGACCAAGGACGTGTCGCCGCTACCGCTCGCACGCGGCGAGCGCCTCGAGCTGGCCTTCATCAATCGGACGATGATGCCGCATCCCATGCACCTGCACGGCCACGAGTTCCAGGTGATGGCGATCGACGGCATGCGCTTTGCCGGCGCGGTGCGCGATACCGTGCTGGTGCCGCCCGGCCGGCGCGTCGTGGTCGCCTTCGATGCCAACAATCCCGGCCCCTGGGCGATGCACTGCCATCTGCTCTACCATCTCCACGCCGGGATGTTTACGACCTTGCGTTACGCATGAGCGGTGCGCGCGCGTGCCGGACGCGGGCGGCGCACCCGTCCCCACCAAGTCCTTCACCTTGATACACGGTCGAGACGCCAATCTAAACTGACGCGAGCGCGCGCCTCGTTCAGTGCCCGCTCGATGAGCTAACTAGGATAGACAGTGTTGCCATCGCCGAGGCGCATCGGCGAGCGCGAATGCCTGCGCGAGCAGCTTGATGATCTGACCACGCTTTGTTGACGTCCGAGCCGTAGCGCTCGGCCAACGTCGACTTCCGGCACCGACAACGGCGCTCGCACTTGGCGAGCGCCCCTCCGTCACCATTCCGCCACATCGCGACGCTCAAACTGCTCCTGAGGCTTATGTCGATTCGCCGATGACACGTGCACTCTTTGCAGCAGCGACCTGTTGCTGTGCGCTTTCGAGCGTATCAGCTCTGGCCGAGAGCTGTGATCGGCGTTATCCGGGCTCCTGCCGGCTCGAGGTCTCCACCACGATCGTCAGGACCAAAGGCGATAGTGCAGCAATTCCTGCGCGCTCGCCGCAACGCATGAAGCGCGCACGCAAGCCGCTTCCCATGGGCACCCGGCCGGCGCGGATCGCGTCGGTGCCATGGCCGCCGTCATCCCCTCGTCGCGTCACAGCCGTTTCTACGCTGCCGCCTGTGCCATTGCCGGCGCCATCGCCTCGGCGCTTGGCAGCCTTTACAAGGCCCACAACCATTGTGGATGAGGCATTCAACATCCTGACTTTGAACGACTCGAACGACGCCGTTCTGGAGGCCGCTTTGAGCAACCGGCGGACTCAATTTCTCGGCTCGATGTGGCCGTAAGCTAAAGACTGGAAGCTTGACGCAAAGCCGGCAGTCGCGTCGGTGCGCCTGGCGACACGTTTGCGTGACATTCATAGGGCACCTGTACGATGGCGGGGGCTGCGGAGGCCAGCGAGGGGCAACCGTTCGGCCACGTTCCTGCAACGAAAAAAAGCCTGCTCGGGTCGTTTGCCGAGCAGGCGAGTGATTCCGGTTACGTCTCCAATCAAGACAGAGACACGAAACCAAAGCAATATAACGGAAGATAGAGACGGGTTCCCGTCGAGCTCACGACGGCCGCCCTTGATCCTCCATCATATTGATCTCCCCCGGGGCTACCGGCTTGAATTCTGAACGAGCTGGCAGGCTCAACGCACGATCCGGAGGCCGAGCCCGGATCTCGCGGCGCTCGTTCCGGCTATGGGCCACTATGCGCTACAAAACGCCGCCATGTTACATCCGAGGATCCGGTTTGGGCCGCGGGTTCGAATGCTGATCCAAGATCGCCTGCCCGTGCCATCGCCCCTTCCTGAGCAAAGGCCGAGTTGAGCGGATGCCGGGCGCATCGTCGGAATGGGGTCGCTTATCTTTCCAATCGGTTCTGGCGGCGGACTGCGAGGGTCTTCTCGTGTTCGCACATCACCATCTGGTACCGCCTGTTATGAAGACGTTCGAAGGTTTGTCGGTCCGCCGCAGAAACACTAGCCGACTGGCTTTGTATCAGTCTACGCAGCTCCAACAAACGTCGTCCTTCACTATCACTCATGCTACCGCAAGCGGCTGCTATCCATTCATTATACCAAGGAGAGCCGAACATCGTATCAAGCTCTTCGAGCTTCAACCACCGGATATCGGCAGACGGCGTCTGCAGCATCGCGTCGACAATCGCAGTGGGAACCTCCATTTCGCGCAGGTACCGCACGGTCTCGTCCAAAAGGAACCCATACAATCGCGATGCCGCACTCGGAGGTGCTGCCCAGAACTCCTTCGCTGTGCTACGCGGTCTATGCAAGCCCAGTTCTGATCCAAGTCGTCCTACGCCGCCGGCCCATACCAGAAAGCAGGCGCTCACGCACGCGCAGTCGTCTTCACGGCAAAGGTTGTGCTCCTGGTTTGGAGCGGTCATGAGCAGTTGGTTTCTCACACGCCGAGGAGCCTCTGTCTGCAGAAGGTTGGCTCTAACAATGCGGCCAATCTTGATCCCCTCCCGCAAAGAGCCCCCGGGTGAGTCGAGAAGGACGATAAATATTTCCGGATTGTCCTTGATCCAGCTCTGGAAAGTAGCGGCGTCGCCCTCGACAATTTCACCTCTGATGAAGAGGACGACGCATTCGCGGGGCTCGAGTTTTGTCCACGTGGTGCAGGTAAATTCGGCGGCCTCCGAGCGCGACGCGAACTGGTATTGAGCTGACGCACCGATCAGCAAACCAATGACCAACGCCATCAAGCGCATCGGACTTGCCTCCTGAACACGCTGGGTCACGCGTAGCGCCCACCGCTGGGTTGGCAATTCGCAGTCTGGTCGTGCTGGCGTCGGCGCCTAATCGCTCAGCGTCGCTGATGGACTTGGTTCATGTGCCACAGCAAGCCGGGCATCATGGGTCGAACCAGTTTCCACGCGAAGACGTTCGACTCGAACCCACCGGAAGTAAATCTATCCGACGATATACGGAAGCCTGCTCTCCACATCGCAATACCTTTGATGCGAGCCAATCCACGGCCAACTGTGTGCCGTAGATCGTTCGGCATATGGACGAAGCGTCGACGAACTTCCACATTCCAGCGAGCGACAACACTCCCGAGATCCGATTCAACCTCACGGTTGACGCATGCGCGAACGGATCGTGGTGGCGCTCGGCATTGTCGGGACCGGGCTCGCGAGCCTGCTCTGGCTTATCGCTCTGGTGCTCAAGTGAGCCGCGCCTCGCGCCAAGAGCGAACAGACGAGGCGCCACAGGTGCGGGACCGGGGCAGGGGAGCGATGGCGAGCACTGAGCACCACCGGTTGCAGGTCGAAACTCTCAGCAAGCTCGCCCACTCGAGGCACGGTCCGGACGCCGCCAAGCACATGGCGCCGGCCGTGAAGCTGCAAACACTAACGGCGGTAAGGATTGGTCGCCCGCGAGCGATGCCCCGACAACGGGGGACCGCAGCCTCCATCCTCCGCGCATTCGGAAACTTTTATGGACGACGCGCGGAGCGCACCGCGTCGAGTGTCCGGCCGCGCAACATTGATTCAAGATCACGCCGCCAACTGGCTAGGTGGTCAGATTCCGATAATCTTCAGGAAGTACTGCAGATCAAGAAACTCGAGCCGGGAACTCGACCACATAGAAGTTTCGGTCTGGGTTTTTGCAAGACGCTTGCGATTAATACGCTCGTCTGCTGCTTCCTACTGATCCTGCTGGAACTGTCTTATAGAGCGTGGGGGTACTTTCGGGATTGCGACAAGATTTGCGATAGCGCCTTCTTCACCAGGCTGGATGCGTTCAACCGCAGCGCTCATTACGGGTTTACCGGTCCCGATCCCATCGTCGGTCATTCGCTCGTTGATGGGACATTCAAGATTCATGAGGCTTACTGGAATGGTGCGACCATCACGATCCGCGAAGGTGTGCGTGTAAATCCGAAGCTCGAGTCCAATTTGGCCGGCGGTGCGATCCTGACGGTCGGCGATAGTTTTGTGTTCGGCGACCAGGTATCGGACGATGAGACGTGGCCTGCGCTTCTCGAGCAGCGGCTTAACCGGCGCGTTGTCAATGGCGGCGTTGCGGCGTACGGAACGATGCAAGCGGTTTTGCGCGCGGAACAACTACTGAAGGTTCAGGATTATTCACTGCTTATCTTGTCGATTCTCGTCGGTGAGGACCCTCTGCGGGATCGTTGGGTTAATTTCGATATGTATCGTCGGCCAGCGGTTATTCGGGACGACGGGAAGCTCCGTCTGACAACAATCGAGGAGAGCGGCAGGGTTTTGAGTTTGGTTTGTGCTCATGCTTGGATTCCCGGACTTTTCTTCTGGTCGCATGTCGCCAAGCGTGTCTTCTCCCGGATTGGGTACGACGGGCGTTGCATTGCCAAAAAACACCCGACGGCGGCTACAGCCGATCAGATCATAGAGTTTGTACTTGAGCGATTTGCAGCACTACCCGTCGCAAAGGCGATCCTTCTTCAATATCCGCAGTACGCGTTCAGTGGCCCCGCGCTGGACGCCGCCCGCGCGTTTGATCAAGCGCGCGAAATACGGGATAATGCCAAACGTCGTGGAGTGCCGGTCATTGACACCTATGATGCGCTCGGGCTCGAGCCGCTCGATGAGATGTATGCTCACCATGGGCACTTTCCTCATCACTCAAAGGGCGGAAACGGAGTCGTCGCCGACGTTTTGGTGCGCGAGATTGCTGCACCGGCACATTGATTAGTTGAACCGGCAAGGGTGGCAAGGTGCCACGCGCGCCGAGCCTGGTGGGAGGCGGCGATGCCATCGATCGACCAATTGGTTGTCTGGATCGCGGTTGGCCTGATCGGCGGCGCACTTGCCGGACTGCTGATCACCTGGGAGCGTGAGGGCTTTGGCCTGCTTCGCAACCTCGCGCTCGGTCTTGTCGGCGCCCTTGTCGGTGGCTTCCTGTTTCGCCTGTTCGGCTGGTTTCCAAACCTCGACAGGATCTCAGTGTCGCTGCGCGACATCGTCGCCGCCGTCGTCGGCTCGCTGATCGTGTTGCTGGCGCTCTGGCTGTGGCGACGGCTCCATTCCCCCAAGATAGCGCCATGAGGGACACCGATACCGGGTGCAACCGCCAAACCAACAGGGGAGGCGAACATGGGCTCCTTCTCTCGCCCCCGCAAAGTGGTTGCGGGGGCGACCCCATTTCGGACCGGGTGATCGCTCCATCGCTCGTCAGGCGCCCTGGCTTGCCTACCTAGGCAAGCAGGCGGCGGGCTCCCGAAACACAGACGATACAAAATCGATTCGCGATCGAAATCAGCGCGAAACGCAACCGAGTTACTCCTTTGCCCGGACATACCGACAAAGCGAGAGCGTTCTATGAATGCCATCTTTGGCGCCGACTTCGGTGCCGCCCTGGCGCCGGTTGCCGTCCTGGTGGTCGTCAACACCGGCCTTGTTGTCGCCGCGGCCATCGCGGAGCACTTGAACCGCGCCGGTTCGACAGTCGCGCAGGAACAACCCCGAGACCGGTACCGTCCCCGGTAATCCAGCCCGCCTGAGCTGGTGCGGACGCGCTTTGTCGGGCGTGCGCTCGATTGGACAGCGGTGTTGCCATCGCCAAGCCCATCAGGCGGGGCGAACGCCTGCGGCTAGAAGTCTCAGAGCCCAGCCCCGCTGCTCAGAAGGATTGGCCAGCGGCGTTCCGCGCCGCGAACGAATCGCTGCCAAGGATCGGCAGCGCAATGAAGTGACGCTCTCCACGGCCGGGGATGCGGATCGCGCTCGGCGCGCTCGGCGTCACCGATAGGAATCACATTTCATCACGAAACAATCCACCTTCGGGCGCGGCTCAGCACGAAACATTTCACCGTCGTGCGCGGCTCATTGCGAAACAGTTCACTTTCGTGCGCAGCAATAAATCGCAACAGAATGGCTCGAAAAGGTCAGTGCTGCTGGTGGTGTGATCGCAAGCAGGCGGATCCACCCGCCGGGAGGAGGAGAGAGCCCATGCCAATGCTTTTCACTGATCGTCCGCGGCATCCGCCCGGCACCCGTAAATATCTGGCGCGCACGAAAAAAGGGGAGAGGGCCGTGAATCCTGAGGTGTTGCTCGGCGCCGTCATCGGCGCGTCTGCATGTCTGTTTGCGGCGACTGTGATCTTCGACGCTTACGAGAAGGCGATCGAGCAGCGGACCCTTGCCGAAGTCGTGGTTCAGAAGTTTCGGCAAGACGTCGAGCGCGAGCGCTTCCGGATCAGCGTGCAGCGGGAGCCTGAGGCCGCGGAGGGTCGACCCGCGCATGCAATCGCTCCGCAGCAGTGGTGATGTGGGCGGCGCTGGCGTCCGTCGGTGCCGTCGTGGTGCGGGTGCTCTGAACACCGTCGCAGACTGACGACTGGTGAAACGTTCGTTCGCCAGCGCTTCCGGACGTGCCGACGGTCGAGCAGCGTGGCCTTGCGGTACTGCCCGCGGCGATCGCACTTGGTGCAGGCGAGCCGGACCATGTCGGTAGCGTGCTCGGCGAGGGTGACGTAGGAGCAGGCCATCTGCGGCCTAGGCCTCGCGCTGCACGCTCAGGCGCAAGCGCTCGCGCTCAGGCACGTCGTATTCCTTGATCGCGCGTTTGCATTTTTTGACGCGCGAAGAAAAAAATTGTGACGCGCATTATGGTGTACCGGAGGCGGCTTCGACGGAGGTACGACCCAGCTTCGGTCACCAAGCTGGGTCTCATGCGATCGCGGCCCTCTCGTCCCGGGCCTCGACCGTGCCGAGCTTCTCCGCGCGCTTCCGTAGCGAGTAGGCGCCCCAGCGTGGTGGGACGACGTCGCGGGGCTTTCATCGGATACACATCCGGCTACAGGATTCGCCTGTTTGCATAACATGCTGAACATACGCTGTTTTTAGCCATGGTTGGCGGAAGGGGTGGGATTCGAACCCACGAGGGGCGT